>Ga0268261_10001343_pt1 | contig 16784 bp, 14 predicted proteins | sample TergutNc150P1_FD_190353 | JGI IMG/M metagenome (GOLD analysis project Ga0268261, IMG submission 190353) | Nasutitermes corniger P1 segment gut microbial community from laboratory colony in Florida, USA - Nc150 P1 (SPAdes) (version 2) | ecosystem: Host-associated > Arthropoda: Insects >...
GCAATCACTTACAGCGTTTCGTCTTTAAATATAAAAGTCAATATATATTATAATCTATAAAATGAGTAAATGTGAAATAATAACGAAGTTAACAAGTTAATATTGCACAACAATTAGAAATTCATAGAAAATAATTCACTGTAAAATAGTTATACTGAAACTGTTAATCTGAATGGTTATTTGAATAGTTATTTTGCCTCTTTATGTCCCGATTAAATTTGGAATTTAATTAAACGAATTTCTAAGTTAATTCCGAAAGTTATCTCGATACAATGGTCTAATCAGAAATCACTGAATTAATCACAGCTAATTAGACACAGATAGTTCAACACAGTTAGTACGTCTTACCTTTGAAAATCAGGAGATCGAAGTTTATCATCGCTCAGTAAAACTTTATAATATTCGTGCACATATATTCTTCGTAGATGTAGTTCTGATTTTCTAACTCTGATGATATGCGACAGTCGGTATTCTCGTAGTGTAATCGTCTTGATGAGTATTTAGTGAGTTCAATAACCGAAATCAGTAGCATTTATAGAGAAAAAATAACAGCTAATGAATTCCTTAGTTCATGTCACTCGCGATAGTTGAAAGTATTCCAACTAAGGAATTGTACGACTTGCTATGGTATGCTGTGACAGCGGTAAGCAAGTGACTGACCATTTCCTGGTTTCACAAGTTATAGAACTTGTAGTTTCGAAATATATATCCAAATTTGAATCTTAACATAATAGTGTTGTAGATTTCGTTACATCCTTCCCACCTTAAGGTAAGATTTGGGTTGAAACTGGTTTCAGACCAAATCTTCTGAAACGTATAAATGCAAAAATGTATAATCGTAATGAAAGCTACAACAAACAATGGACTGTTGAAATACCCTTAAGAATACATTGTACAATTAACATTTGAAATGCACATTGGATTGGTCATACATAAGAAAACAAAGAATATAAATATTTAGTACATGAACAAGATGAACAAGGGAAGTGTCATTGTATCCAAGTTTAACAAAATACACAGCGTAGTGAGAAAGTTCAGGGTTAAAGGCTTCTTTCCTTCTCGCTGCTGTCTGTGGAGTCGACTTCCAGGAAGTGTTTAGGTTTACATGTCTATTGTAAAGGGTGAGAATTGCAAGCGCAGCATTCGTGATAAAGTCCTTTCTGCATATAGAATGTAGGCCTGTGTGCTGCGTTAGTTTGTAGGTTGTATTGAGTAGGATGTAAAGATTACATTGCGTTCCAATGCTACGAGTTCGTGTTGAATTTTGCAGTTCTTGTTGGGGATCGGGGTTCGATGTATTAGGATTTTGAACAGTGTTTCGTTTGAAGATCGTGTTGGATTTGTTGTATAGGCACGAATGGTAGTTTGCCTCGGCGTGAAGATGTTTCATGAAGATGTAGGAGAGAATCAACATCGAAGGGCCGTTGATGTCCTGAGGTTCTCAAGTGGATGTCAACTAGTTTTTGAAGCTCTGTCGGCATTATCTCCTCTAGTTTCTGGATTTCCGCATTGGTGACTACTGGCATCCTTGCTGGTAAGTACAGTCTCGATGGCTCCAGTTTTGTGTTTCGCCATGGAGTTCTGGAAACACTTGGATCTCATCAGATGAAATATAACAATTAGCGGTGTTATATAGAAGTTAGGCTCCGAAAAGAAGTTCGTTGTAGGAAGTTTGTCCGCTGACGTTTCGGCATTGCAGGGTTACAGAATGGGGTGTTGAAAAGTTGTAGACCAACACTGTCCCAAATTTCTGAAAGACTGGTGCTTGGAGATCGTAGATAAGTTGTCTGCGGCACAGATGGTAAAGTGCTGAAGTCTCGAAATATATACTCATCTCGCACGTTTTAGTTTTTGCACTAAAAATTTGAACGTTAGACGGGCAAATGGTAACACTGCCTCTATAGCAACGATTATAATCAGTCTCCGTCAAAAACATGTAATCGCGCTTACTGTGTTGAATTGCAAAATACGTATAATCAATGGAATATCGAACGTGTTTGTTTGAAGCTATGGGCTGAGGCGAAATCACTATTCTGTATAAATCAAAGAATTAGTAGTTTTTAGAGGTACGCTAACAATCAATTTAATGCTGTGAGCGTTTGCAACCAATGAAACTTTAGCGAGTTCATAATAAATGTGTACGTTTTCGGTTCTAGTTCCAACCATAAGTTCATATCCTTCTGGAAGGTGTACGGTTACGTTTCTCAAAATGTTTTGTAACGCTGTAGGCTTGACAAGTTTTATAGGCAATTTGCCATGGATTGCACATTGTACAGCGTCAAATAAATCATCTAATTGAAGACTCAACTGCAGTAAAGAGAATTCTGTCTTACCGCTGTAAATAGGGCACTGTCCTTGTACCGTCAAATGAAGCCATGCTATGTCTTTAGTTATGTTTTAAAACTTTTCGTGTAAATGTATTAGGTTATCCTTGATTACAGTTGTCAAATTTGCAGTAGCTTGGGAATTTATTCCGATAAAACAGCATCAATTTTCTTCACGTATGTTACTTGGTTGGATGAGTGTACTAAGTCATAGTTCTTATTTTCCAATACGTGAAGAGTGTTGTGCAATTTATTAAGATCTGCAAGAATTGCGTTTCGAAATAACGTCCTTAAAATAGTACTACCAATACCTAATACACTGCGCCGACGATATAACCGAGGCAAATACTGATAGAAATCATTGAGTTTGCACTCCAGAATATGCAGTTGTGTTTCAATCTCTCTAAATTAAGAAACTGAAGTAAATTCCAGTTTTTCTTGTTCAACAGAGAAAATGTCCGCTTTTACAGTAGAAATTATTTCGTGATACGTACTTAGAATTAATTCTAAGGCGATGAGCCAAATGTCACTCGTCAGAAAAATATCAGATTCTTTCAAATGGACCACACTCTGGTTTAGTGGTTGCACAAAGGGTTCTGCTACTACAATACACAAGACATCCTGTAACAGACAGAGATTACATTAAGTTATACGGTCTACGTAACGTAAATAAACATAAATTCTGACTCGCATTATTGATCAAAATTTTACTCTTCTTGTGACATTATTCTCGCTCTTGACCTTGTAACGTGGGGTTCTGCTCTCGTGGGTTGCATTTCTCGACGGGATCCGGAAGTTCTTGGGGGGCTGTAATTTAGATCATCCCTTTCTAAGAGGGGGTTTCTACCATTTGTTGGACCGGGTCACGAGTGTTTGGAATATGAACAAGAGGGGATTCAGATTCAGTCCTGTCGGAGTTCTTTGGAATTTCGATTGGCAATGACCCAATTCTAACTTCACCTTCCTCCACTGCATCTAAGTGCTTTTTCTCCTTTTCACGTGTTTTCTTTGTAGTGTTTCTGTTGCTTAGGTTTCCAAAGATCTGTATTAAGTGCAATTTTCAGACGGTTCACATGCACAGTTTGTGACTTATTGTTTTGATCCATGATTTCGTAGTTCACATCAGAAATTTTCTTAGTAATTTTGTATAAAGTCCACGGTTTTCGGAACTTCCGTGAAAGACCTGTTTCCATAGCCGGATTGTAGAGGTAAACAAAGTCATTTACCTCGAACTTTCGCTGCTTAGCTTTGCAATCATACTGAAATTTGTTGTTCGGTTACGACTTCTTATTCGCTCTGGCTACTTGTTGGTAGGCTAGTTTCAAACTAGACTGGAGGTTCAGTCTACTATTCTGATCTGGGGTTCCATTTGAAATTTTGGCTTTCAAATTTCGCTGTTCGGCAGTGTCATTTCTCTCCCTTGTAGCAGGTAGTAAGGACTATCCTGTGACTGTGTTTGGCGTTGCGCGGTAGGCCATGAGGTAAAAATATACCAGATTATCCCAATTATTATGATTCGCTTTTATATAATTAGATAGGCCTGTATGAAGCGAACGATGAAACCGTTCGATTTGCCCGTTACTTTGAGCTTAACTTGAAGTGCATATGCCTAAAATTTTTCAGGTTTCCTGAAAAAATGAAGGCATAAATGCTCGACCATAGTCCGTGAATAATTGAGAACCAGAACCATGACGAGTCACTATCTGTGTCGCGTAAATTCTCGCACATGATTCAGCTGTCTGATCTCTCAATGGGTAGGCTTCTACATATTTTGTGAAATGGTTGATGAATGTTGGTATTTATTGCCTCTGGGCGTCACTGGATATGGGCCTCTAATGCACATGGATGTGACTTCAAAAGGAGTCGTGGGCATCTCCACTTCTGCGCGTGGCGCTCTGAACTCGCGATCCTCCTTTCGTTTCTCACAGAGGTCACATTTCTGTATATAATCTTCTACAGACCTACGCACATCGGGCGACCAATAACGTAGCAAAACCAAGTCTTGCGTTCTTTTTACTCCCGGGTGGGCCACAAATTCAGGATGATGGTTTTCCTTTATGACCTCCCAAATCAAACTTTGAGGTACGACTAGCTGGTGGTTACCGTTAGAGCGGCGCTTGTATAGAATTCCATTATTGTCCAAAAAAATATTTCTTGCTTTTATATGTTCCTGTGTTTTCTTTTGACAAAAGGCGCCTTTACCTTGTTCCTGGGGGATATTTTTCATATCCAGGATTACTTCCTCAAGATGGCACCAACGTGCCGACTCAGAGCTTCAACTTTGCCTATTTTAGAACCAGCTCTGTGTTCGACCACGAAATCCATTTCGGATAATTTTAAAGACCATCTCATCAGGCGTGAATTTTGATCGGCAAAATTTTGCAAGTATTTTAATGCAGAATGACCTGTTCTGACTAAGAACTGCTTGCCAAAAAGGTAACATCTGAATTGTTTGGTAGCCCAAACCAAAGCTAACATTTCCTGTTCTGAAACTGTGTAGGCTCGTTCTGCAATGTTCAATTGCCTACTTGCATAAGCGATTGGGCGTTCTAGCCCGTTTTGTACCTGAGACAAAATGGCCCCTACTGCTACCACGGAGGCATCAGTTGTTAAAATGAAGGGCAGTTTGAAATTTGGGAAGACTAACACGGGGGCACTGCAGAGCTTTTCTTTCAAACGTTCGAAAGCCTCCTGTTGGGTTGGACCCATGTAAACTGCTGGTCCTTTCTCTTAAGTGTCGTTAGAGGTTTTGCCAGTTCGGCAAAATCTGGAACTAGCCTTCTGTAAAAACAGGCTATCCTATGGAAGTTCTAATGTCTTTTACGCCCTTTGGAGTCGGGTATTGCCTGACTGTATTTTAGCAGAGGAAGCAGTGATCCCTTCCTCTGATAACACATAACTTAGATATTGCACCTTAGGTTGAACAATTACACATTTTCAGGGGTGCAACTGGAGGTTGGCGGCCTCGAACCTTCGTAATAGATTTTCAAACCTCTGCGTGTTCTTCTATTGAGCGGGAAAAATTATATCAATAAATGCCCAGCATTGCGGCCCTATTAGGTCCCTCAAGACTGTGTCCATAAGCCTTTGAAAATTGGCGAGACTATTGGCCAGGCCAAATGGCAATCTCTGAAATTCGTAATGTCCAGACGGGGCGCTGAAAGCGGTTCCCTCTTTATGTGATTCAGCAATGTGTAACTGCCAGAACCCTGAATAGAAGTCAAGGACCGTAAAGTATTTTGAACCATATAGGGTGGACACGGTTTCTTCAAAATTTGGTACTGGGTAAGAATTTAACTTAGTCACCGAATTAAGGGCACTAAAGTCAACACAAAACCTACACTTGGGTTTTCCATGAGCACTTTTCTTCGGGACAAGAAAGGCTGGTGCAGACCAAGGAGAATGACTTTTTCTAATCACCCCTTTATCGAATATCGTCTGTACTTGGGACTGCATTTCCTCTCTCAATGCGAAAGGAGTTCAATATGCGGATCGCCTAATTGGCTGCACATCACGTACTGGTATATGATCTGCAATATTCGTACCGGGAAAATCATTAGTTTCGTCATCATAAAATACATGAGCGTATTTCAAAAGTATGGGCTCAATTACCTATCTTCTTCTGTTAAATGATCAATTTTACCCTGTAATAACTTCTGGTATAGAGCCTAATTTTTTCTCCTCCTAGGGGGCTTATTCAGGTCACTTTTGGCAGGCATTTGTTCCTTTTCAAATTCCACTTTTCCCATCACCACCTGACGGCATCTGGAAGCAAGTGTGACATTTTCCTTGGCTTTGACGAGCCATGTTTTGCCCACGGTAATTATCCCAAGGTGGAGGCGGGCTGCAAGCGGTTCCTCAGCTTGCCGTGCCTCCTGTTTACTAGGTTGAAAGCTGTGTCCCTCTACACTGAGAAAATCGTGATTGCACTGTGGCCTCTATGAGTATCATTGTGTACTCGGGGCCTCCTGCCACTGTTATTAAGCAACAATTTGCAACAATCGAAATCGATCATGGCGCCTGTTTCCGTCATGAGGTCTGTCCCTATAATACCAGCGGCTTCAGTAGGGAGTGAACACACTAAAAATGTATGCTTAAATTCGCGCCCGTTTAACCGAAATGTAACTGTCTGCCGCCCCTTTGTGTCGAGGACCTCACCGGTCAGTATGAATGGCCTCGCATCAGTGACCTTCACGTCACTGCTCGAAATAACAGGCTGTAATATCGAGACATTTGAACCTGCGTCCAAAATTAGACTTCTCGATACGCCTACTATAGACAGAAATTAAAGGAGTACCGCACTCCAATGCAATATTAACTAGGGGCTTATCAACAGATTTTTCGTGGACAGTGAGGCGAAAGGAGGTGTTTTCATTCACGCCCCGTTGTCGTTTCCCGAAACTCTGGCCTCCCGGTTGTCTTCCCGCTTAGCAGCATACGGGGGCTTTTCTCCCGAGGCACGTGGGCGACTTGGGGCTTCGCCCGGGTCCATTTTTCACGGCGTGTCCGCGTTTTTGGCTTCCCCTTTGAGCCGTGTAGGACATTGTCTAGCGAAGTGCCCTACACCTTCGCATTCGTAACATTTTAACACTTCTCTAATCCGCGCGTTCCTGGGGCTTTGAACTCTATCTTTGCTGGTCTTGTATTTGACCGGGCGTTCGGCTACTCGCTCGGGCGACAGCAGATTGCCGCGTCCTACTGCTTCCTGCATACGTGCTCCTCTGGGACTGTGACAATCATACCAATTTTTCAAATCTGGTATAGAAATTGTATATTGTTTAAAAACCCAACTCATGCATTGCACTATGCTTTAAAATACATATTAAAAGAGTCACTCTTTAAAACATTAGAATGTCTGCGTCTGTTGTGTCACCCTACATGTTTCGGTCATACACTTGATCATCTGTAGGGGATATTCCTTGTACAATGCTATTTTCCGCCTTGTTGCTTCGTCACTATTTTACTTGGGTATGTGGCCATATCTTCTGTAATATAATGTTTAACAATAACCGACTGCACTGCTATGATTTATTGTACTAGCTCACTATAATATTCTAATAGTGGTAATTAGAAAGACTAGATGGATACAGTATGAGTTTTGTAAGCTTACCTGTCTGTGTTGTTGTCATGTGTACCTCTCTGCTGCCGGTCTTGTTGTGTACTGTCTTTTAACGTGTGGGGTGGCTGCGCATACTCGAATAGCGGGTTTGGTTCATTGACCTGCTGATCCTCTATTAGTTTGCTGTATTGGCGGTAGACTTGAATATACATGTTTTCCCAATGATTCATTTTGCTGCTTTTTCTGCATGGTTTTATTAACTGCAACATGTGGAATGAATTACGTGGGACAGTCCGGTAGACCAATCACAACAAGGCACAAATAACACAAGGTAGATAAAAATAATAACCCGGCATCAGCATATGCAGTACATATATTGAATAATAGGCATGAATATGGAACTACAGAAAATACACTGCAATTAATAAAACCATGCAGAATATCTTATATCGTGACCTGAATGCTTCCTTAAACGTTTGCCAATTTGTTTCCTTAGTATGAAGTTCCGCACAACCTTGATAAAACGTTTTAGCACCAGCACTTAATTTCAAAATGGCGATCTGTAATTCGTCTGTTTGCTTCCAGTTTGCAATTTTAGCAGAGGACTCAATGCTAGAAAAAATCCCCTAGAGAAATCGTCGAGTCTCATCCTGACCATTTGGGAATCAACGAAACCAAGGAGAGGTATTTGTGGAGTGTCACTGCGCCCGTTTTCATACGTTCCTTTAGTTGCTGTAACTCTAATCTCGTTTGCCATAACTCTGCTTGCAGACGATCGTCCATGTCTAAATAACAAGTGCGTACTAATTTAACTTAAAAACAATCCGAAATATTCCCGGCTTAATTCCTGTCGCGATATTTCTATTTTGACTCAATTATAAATACCGTTACTAATAGTGAAAGTAAAGCAATTCCTGGTTTCCACAGAAAATATCTCGCTAGAAAAGATATCACTACCGCAAACCAATATACGACCGCTGCAAACCAATTCTGTAGTGCCTCGCCGAAAGATACGGAATTTCTATCAGTTCTGTTCGCTTAAGCACTAATGAGGGGGAGATGATAGCGGGATGACGAGGGTTCGTAGTTAACAATATTGACGGTAGAAAGCTGCCAACAAATAGACGATTGTCTATTAAATTAATGATTTTGGGAAAGCAAGGATAAGCTAGCAATCACTTACAGCGTTTCGTCTTTAAATATAAAAGTCAATATATATTATAATCTATAAAATGAGAAAATGTGAAATAATAACGAAGTTAACAAGTTAATATTGCACAACAATTAGAAATTCATAGGAAATAGTTCACTGTAAAATAGTTATACTGAAACTGTTAATCTGAATGGTTATTTGAATAGTTATTTTGCCTCTTTATGTTCCGATTAAATTTGGAATTTAATTAAACGAATTTCTAAATTAATTCCGAAATTTACTCATCTCGATACAATGTTCTAATTGGAAATCACTGAATTAATCTGTTAATTAGACACAGATAGTTCTACACAGTTAGTACGTCTTACCTTTGAAAATCAGGAGATCGAAGTTTATCATCGCTCAGTAAATCTTTATAATATTCGTGCACATATTATATTCTTCGTAGATGTAGTTCTGATTTTCTAACTCTGATGATATGCGACAGCCGGTAGTCTGGTAGTGTAATCGTCTTGAGTAGTTAGTGAGTTCGATAACCGAAATCAGTAGCATTTATAGAGAAAAAATAACAGCTAATGAATTCCTCAGGTCATGTCACTCGCGGGGAATTCCAAATATGAGGAATTGTACGGCTTGCTATGGTATGCTGTGACAGCGGTAAGCAAGTGACTGACCATTTCCTGGTTTCACAAGTGATAGAATTTGTAGTTTCGAAATATGAATCCAAATCCGAATCTTAACATAATGGTGTTGTAGATTTCGTTACAGATATATAATAGAATAGACTCACGGTCATTCTCCATAGAACACTGCGTACTGTAGTGGTCTTTATTGCAGAACTACATAAGAGTGCAAGGTAAATGACAACAATTCAAAGTCCCTTACGTAATCAGAGAATATTAAAAACTACCACCGATCATACACATACGCATGCTCTGTAGGTCGCACAGTTTTTCAACACCGTTAACAGCGCCAATGGACACGGCCTCCACAGAAACACGACCTCGAGAGAGTTCCACCTACCTCGCAAATCATTGCTCCAAGATCCATATCGACATTAACATCCCAGGTCTTGTCTTTCAGGTATCCGCTTTTCCAGAAGTTACCTCGAAAGCTGTTATGATAAGAGTGCGGAGGAGATGAGAAGGGTGCATAACAGGCACAGGAGAACCAACAGTGTATATACAAAAATACTTAAGTATATACATACATACATACATACATACATACACACATACACACACACATGAATGTGGAAACTGTTAGTCCGGAAACCTCACGCACAGAAGATAAGCAGACTATGTGAACTGCAGTGCCTCGGGACAGCATCCGGTAAAATAAGCAGAGACATGATAGTGTTAAAGTGTCAACATGGTATGAGTCGAAGTAGTAGGCAGTGTGTGGGGGCTTACAGAAAATTCATAGACTGGAAATGGAAGTCAATTTCTGCACATCTACACACACTCAATTATTATGAATAATGTTAACAGCCGGAATGAATCGAAGCTGAAGTGCAAAAAATTGACGTATCAAAAGCGGTTCAAGATCACCGCGTGTGTGTGCCTTAGTTGCAAACGTTATACAATAAAAACCATCTAGGTGTGAATGGTACGCCTAGTTTTTCCCGATGGCTCTCCGTCCTGCAGAACCAACGTCAGGGAATGTACATTCACAAAGTACATCCGCGTGAAATAATGCAAACTTATTAATTTCATAAATAAAACTTGTGTAAATTTAAATTCCCTGGTAACGGCTCTGGAGGACCGACACATGTGGGTCACGCCCTCTTAGGCCTGTATGTGCATTTACAATTGTTCATTTTTGTAATTAATGAATTCATGTATGCTGCCCCAACGTGTTTCAGTTCAAAATTATCATTATCAAACGTTCTTGTTCATAAAACTGGTACGACCTCCTCTTTCCAAATTCAGCACCGAGGAGAATGTCAACATGCGGCTTTCGTGATGTGACAGCCTGTAAGAAACAGGACGAAGTGGAAGAACAAAACGCTGAATAAAGTTCACTAGGTGAGATTCCCATTTCTTCTAGTCGTAATACGTTTAATGAAAATAAGGCACAGACAGTCAGTCCCTTTGTAGCGTAAAACAGTGAATTCTGAGTATACTGTAGAATAGAGATATGCGTCGCTTAACGACGGGGATTCGTTCTGAGATATGCGTCGTTAGGCCATTTCGTCGTTGTGCAAATCTCACAGCGTGTACTTACACAAACCTAGGTAGTACATAATAAATGAAAGTGTAATTCCGTCTAACACATCATTTTATTATTGTTAAAATACATACATACCATCAAGGCAACATGTTTCAGCTACGAGTAGCCATCATCAGGCCTCTAATATACAGGTTGACACAAAAAACGGGAACTTTTGAAAAACCCAACAGAAATTGAAATGCAACAAAACAATTTTATTGACAAAAAATGAATCATTACAACTTGCCCTTTAAGAGACAGTAATACAAATTATCAATGTCTGAAAATTAGGTCCCGTAGACGGCGTCCTCCTGTACGTATGCATTATTTCAATCTGCCGTTGAGGTTCCCCATTGCCTGCTGCAACATCTCAGCTGGGATGCCACGAATTTCGTCTTGGATTCTTTGTTCCAATTCATCCAGTGTCCTTGGCCGAGTCGTGTAGACCCGATTCTTAAGGTAGCCCCACAAGAAAAAATCACAAACGGACAAACCGGTGATCTTGGGGGCCAGAGAATGTCATCGAATCTTGAGATGACACGGTTACCAAACAATTCTCGCACAGCTGCCATTAATTGCCTTGCAGTGTGCGATGTCGCACCATCCTGTTGAAACCAGGCTTCGTGAAGTTGTGGAAAATTGTTCAATGCAGGTGCAACAAAAGATTGCAGCATCCCAACATACCGATCCGAATTGAAAGTCATTGTGATCCGATCTTCACTTTCAAAAAGAAAGGTCCGATGACCCCGTGTGACGAATCTGCACACCATACCGTCACCTTGCTGCTGTGTAAAGGGCGTTCATTAACTTCTTTAGGGTTGCTGTCTGCTTAGTAACGAAAGTTCTGCTTGTTCACGTAACCTGTGAGATGAAAAAGGGCCTCATCTGACATCCACAGATTGCCCAGAAATTCATTGTCCTCGTTTATGTTTGTCGTAATTTGTTGACAGAACTCTAATCGCAACTGGTGATCGTTCTCCTTCAGTTTCTGCACGACCTGCAGCTTGTACGGATGAAATTTTAAATCAACATGGAGAATTCGGCGAACACTATCGGGACAACCTGACCGCAGCTGCTAGTTTACGAACTGAACGCCGTGGGCTCCGTAAGGCTGATACGCGTACAGTTTCGATATTCTGTGGAGTACGAGCACTTCTCGGTCGTCCTGTCGGTTTCTTTTTCAGAGCCGATCCAGCCTCTTCAAAGTTTTTAATCCAAGTTTTTATCGCGTTTCGAGGGAACCCGACCATGACGCTCTAAACTGAAAAAACGCCGGAACTCCTTCTGCGCACCTTCCAAACTATCATTGTTTTTGTAAAACATTTTTATGGCGAAAGTACGCTGTTGACCGTTCCACTGATCCATGATTACTGAATGGCGAGGTTGTCTGTAGCTCAAGGTCCCTGTTCCGCGTGCTGCCAACTGTACATGGATGCCACTACGCATTTCAAAAGTTCCCGTTTTTTGTCACTCTGTAATCGTTAAAATACATACATACCATCAAGGCAACATGTTTCAGCTACGAGGAACCATCATTAGGCCTGTATATATAAGAACAGATCTTTATCTGGTTTTTGGTGTACGATTGGGATCCCAATTGTTTACATTACTGGGGTATTGTATGCAGTGTTCTAATTTAGTAAAAAATGAGGTTAAATGGAAGACAATGCAGAATTGTGCTAAAATATACTATAAAACGTGTACTAATTATAAAATTATATAATTGTTTTGTTGCTTAATATGTTCGTGCTGCGCCTTAGGTTGCGTTGTCGGGATTTACTCCGTATGGATCGTCTTCTGTAACGGGGTAGTTGCTGTGAATAAAATCACTGTAGTTGGCGTGTTTTACATTGCTAGGTTAGGTGTGGCGTTGAAGTTGTATGGTTCTGCTTGAGAATGGGGATTGTTTGTTTGTGATCTTGTTTATCGTTCGTTATTCATTCCTTTGCTATACGATTTACTGGTTCTTGTCACAATTGGTGTATGGATGCAATGGGTATTCTGGTAACTGTTCTCCTTTATTCCGCTGTCGTATTTTACGTAGTTATTATTGCGGATAGCCTTCACTGGATCCTCGTCACTGTGCACAGGTAAACTAGATAGTACAGCCTACTTCACACCTAGTCTATACGGTACAGCCTATTGCTCCTAGGCTACAAACCTGTACAGTATGATACTGTAATGAATACTGTAGGCAATTGTAACACAAAGGTAGAGTATTATAATATAACCTTATGAGACCACCGTCGTATATGTGTTCCGTCGTTGAGCGAAACGTCGTTATGAGGCGCATACCTGTACTCGAAACAGAAAATAACACATACCATTATTTCATTAAAGTATTTAACTCTGCAGTGCGCTGAATTCAGCAACACGTTTGAATACTTCCAGTACCTTGTAGGTCACACTTAGTGAAGGAGGTTGCAAACATGGGCGACAACGCACTGTTCGCCAACTACGGCTACAGCAATGTGCTCACCACGCCCCGGGATTTTTAAATGACGCTTTAGCGTCTACCTACTCCGGTATTCCAAAGTTATTTCCTACACGGGGATTAACGAAGGGACATTCTGTAGCAACCGCAGCCATAAATGGGGAAGTGTTTATTTGGAAGGTTTTACATAAGCCTACAAAAGGAGGATTAAGGCCAGTAAAACGTAAGGAGAAAACGCGGTACAGCCCATTTCTGCCCTTATGTTGCATTTCCACAGTAATAATGTAAAAGGCATGACTGCGAAACGTGCATGAGAACAATAACAGTGTACAGTGATGATAAAAAATGACTGAGAAATTTAAGAAAGTATGTATCACTCCTTACTTAGTATCTAAAGGTCACATCTATTAATCGCCGATTGTCATACTTGGTCACGCAAGGACTTTAGAACAGTATCACTGTGCAGTTTCGTATTCCTCAACTAGTTTCCTTCTAACAACTCGCGGAAACTTCATTCTGACTTTTTGCTAATCAAATAATGGAATTGCTGGATTTAAGAGAAATGTTCCTTCAAATTTAGAGGTTTTTCTACGTACTTGTAGGATCTACAATTACGAAACTTGTCACCCTCGTAGGTGAAGGTTCCCTACGCCTGCAGAACCTCCTACAACACTGCCGCACTTGTCAATATATTTCCCTCCTTTCCTAAGAAGTAAAGGTAAAGCAATCCCTTTACAGGCCTGGACAGGCCTTGAATGCTCTAGGAGGTTGAGGCTACCAGAATTTCTAGACAATCGACATACGAAGGTGGCAAGGTTGTCAGCCCTACACACCGGCCGCCTTTACCACCCAGGATAAACCCCTGGTGCTAAATTCTGTTAGAGACTAGGTCGAACACAGGGCGATTTAAGTAAATGTACCTTCCAGAAAACAGGCACAGCAGAGCAGGTGGAAAGCGACGAAATCAGAACTTGTAATTTAGTGGTTAAACAGAAAGAGCATACACAGTCTGGGAGACACGTAAACAAAGGATAACGAAGTACTCGCAGAATATTACTGTAAGCAAAAGTAACTGAATAATGTGCACTCGTATCTGCAAACAGTTTGCCATTCAAGACTTGGATCCTTTATCAGTTGAGATACAAGTGCTGAGTCCTAGTAATATTCAAGAACAGTATATAGTACTTACAAAACAGGTTCATATAAAAATTGCTAGTAACAAAACAGGTTCATATAACCACTGCTAATATTAAAAATGGAAACCGCAAGAGGATGTGACGGCATAATAGCCGACGCTTGTAAAATAAAAGTCGAATACAGAAAAAGTAAAAAGCTGAATTTTGGCGTACCTGTTTAATAAAAGTGAAAATCCGAAAGCACCTACATCCGAATGGAAAATCCCAATTGTATAGTCAATAAGAGGAAAACTGAAGTCGAAAAGAACCAGGAAAGTATAGAGGGCTGCCTTTGTTATCGGTTTTGGAAAAAATACTTAAGGGGATCTTGGATGGCAAGTTATGGGACTGACTGTCAGGTCACAACGTACTACCAGCATTCAAGGAGCATTCATTCAAAAATAAAAAAGACGGGACATTTTCAGACTTAAAAAAGGCGCTGACAGATATCAGAGTGGGGGGATAGAAAGGTCGAATGTATTGTTGTGCTAAGTTGCAAGAAAGCCTTCGTATCAGCCAACACTGAAAAAGTTAGGTGTAAAATGTGGACAGGGGTGAGTGAAAACAGAGTGAGCTGTCTAAAGATAATGTACGGAGGTAAAAGTGTCTCAAATGCAGACAGAGTTAAGTAACACGTTTTGCCATACAAATAAAGGCGTGAGAGAGGGACTTATCTTCAGCCCCTACGTACTTAACATGTTCATAAATTATATTATAGGACACACATGTAGAGGCAATATTCACGCTCCTTCGACAGAAGGAACAACCATGCCAGTCTTCCTATTTACTAAAGATCTAGAGATGCCATCTTATACGAGTAATGGAAAACAGAAAGAAACAGATGAACGAAGGAAGTGATACACAACTGAAGTAAGCTAAAACAGTAGGCTTAGCATTAAAAAACATGTAAAGTACGGAAAGTCAGAGTACAATTTTTGGCTACAGAGATATACGAATATTGACATTAGCAGTGACCTAACGGGGGATACCCTATATGCAGGAACATGTACGCAAGAAACAAGAGTAGCAGACGATACCCATCAGACCTCCACATAGGCACCACTGACATTTAAGGACTTGTCCCACCATGGCACCAACGCATGCTCTATTCCGTAGTAGATGAAATCAATGTCAAGTGACCTTGGAGGTGATAGTTTGCTTCGTATCAACGTCAGCTGCATATCACTTGCCAGACAGTAATTCTTCAGGGAACCAAACAGATAATATTCACTGGGTGCAAGCAACAACAGGTTTGTTGGGGGGTCCCAAATCTCCAAGTCGTAGGGCCACAACCAGTCACAAGTCCAGTGAGTTCCATCTCTTTGGACTCCCTAGGAAGAACCTAGCTGGCAAGTGATTTGCCAAAGAAGCCAACGTGAAGAGCTGTCGCCTCCTGGCTAAAGGCGACTGACACCGACTCCTTCAGTGACGGGATGCAAGCCTCGGAGTCAGGTGGGTGAAATGCAGGTTTACAGGTGACAAGTTACTAGATCCACCGTCCTGTCTGCAACTCCTTAATAACATTCAATATTTGCCGCTACAGCCTATATCTGGCAACCGTCTCTTCATGCAGAACCTCAAAACGCACTATTGCTGACAATTCTAGATAGGTGTTTTCTGAAGCGATTCTCACCTTCTCAAAGACTCTGTCTCACGGTCCGTAAAGCTATGCCTGTGCTTCATCACCACGCCATTAAGATATTAGTAAGTGGAAGGATATCTCCACTCATTCCTAATCTCGATATTCGAGGTAAGTGGTCAGCTTCATGTTCCGGCTGCTTTACCTTCGCGCAAACAGCAGTCGGAAGCCATTAGATGGGACAGTCCGTGGCTCCCATAATGTTTTGACGCTTCATAAAAAAAGAAAAATTCCTTGTCCCGCCACGAATCGAAACTCGTAGCTCGCAGCTTTGTCGCTATGACGGAACTCTACTGCATGGCGCCGGTTGTGTATTCGCTTCACAACCGCCAGTGGCCGTTATTTCCACAAAACACCGGAACAATCTGCCACTTGGGTGAAGTAAGAGGGCTTATTGTGCGTACCCTCCCTGAATTATTCAGTTTTACAGCTGGTCTATTGATCAGAGTCGGTATCAGCGTTTTTCAAAGTACGCCCATATGCGCCCCTCCCCAGACAGCGCACATGCAGTGTCATCATACAGCATATAATATTTACCAGGAATTCCATTAAGATATTTTGCAAGAATTACTTCCGAAGATGAAACAGTATCCGTTATGCGTTCGATTAATGCAACGAACAGAAAGCCTAAGAAAATAAATTCAAATAAATCACCAACCAGATGCAACAATTTTCCAGTTTATTATCCTGACGTTTATTTACAGCTCACCACGTTTTGTGCGTTTTCTCGCCCATCATCAGGAGCCTCTGGTTTTACCTTCATATCGCGGTGACAGTCGTGCTGTGTTC
>Ga0268261_10001344_pt1 | contig 16782 bp, 7 predicted proteins | sample TergutNc150P1_FD_190353 | JGI IMG/M metagenome (GOLD analysis project Ga0268261, IMG submission 190353) | Nasutitermes corniger P1 segment gut microbial community from laboratory colony in Florida, USA - Nc150 P1 (SPAdes) (version 2) | ecosystem: Host-associated > Arthropoda: Insects > Digestive...
GGTTGGGCCAGCCGGCCCGACCACGAACACAACACGACTGTCACCACGATACGAAGGTAAAACCAGAGGCTGCCACTGCAGTCGTGGAGCTCCTGATGATGGGCGGGAAAACGCCCGAAACATGTTGAGCTGTAAACAAACGTCAGGATAATAAACTGAAAAATTGTTGCATCAGGTTGGTGATTTGTTTGAATTGTACGATGATGCACGGACTTACAAACCTTAAATTTTACGTTTAAATTTTAGCACATCGTATATGTAAAATGTGAATAATACATGAACCAAAAAAGGTAGCATTATGAAATAAACGGCATTTTGAAGAGAAAAACAGAGAGTGTGCAGCATGTTTAAAATACTCAGAAGTTTTATTTGTTGAAAAAATATATAAAATGCAATATTTGGAGGGTAGCATTACGCCCATCCTATATGTAGGACGCACGGTTCTTAAAGGTTAAGAATGGTTGGAACTTCAGTATTAATTTATTGTCCTTGTTTTCTGTGTTTGGCATAGTGGAGGCTTTACCCCACTGAGTATGAACTTTAGAGTAAAGAACTGTCATACAGATAATCACAACTGCATCTTTCCTCAGTTATTCACAGCCAAACTAAAGTTTGAGATGTCCGACTGTGGTGATTGATATAGATATAGAAGGTGGCAATATGAGAGTCTATTTTGTTTATGCATGAATTTTATCTAGGAATAGATAGGAGGATGGTATTTAAATGGATCTTAAAGAAATTAAATAGGAGAGGACAGACAATGACTTATCTGGCTGAGGCTAGGGACCAGTGGTGGGCTGTTGTGAGGGTGGTAATGAACCTGTGGGTTCTGTAAAGTATGGGGAATGTGTTGAGTAGCTGAGGACCTGTTTACCTCCCAAGAAGGACTCTACTCCATGGGGTTAGTCATGGCTCTTAACTGCCGTGTAGCTGTTTGCTGTGGGATGAGATCAGGAGGTCCTCAGCTAGACAGCTGAGTGATCACAGGAACTTAGACATTACTTTCAATGGTGCACACTTCTGGTTACTTTGCTAGTGATTTTCTGTCTAAATCTCTGAACTTGATGCTGATGATGTAGCAGACAACCCATGTATTTCGTGGATATGTATGACTGTCATTCAGGGTGCACTTCTCATATATGCTCCAGTAGGTGGATATTACAGTTGATTAAAAAGAACAAAACTTTGCTTGGTATTGCTCAAATAATCGAAGTGTTCTGTATCAACGTAAAAACGACTGGATGGTATTTAGTATGTGTCTGCTACAAACTTTGATTACATTTATGTTGAGTATTTATGATGGAACAGTAGGACATTAAAAAACACCAGTAGTTTATTAATTTTTTTAAAGCCATGTAAATATTCTGATAAGTTTTGTTGAAAGTTAAGTGTAAATGAGGACATATGTAACTCTGGCCTCATCATATTAATCTTCTCCTGTTCATTGTGTGTTTGGTGATAATTTGTATAAAGGTTCTTTAGGAGTGTTTTATTAATGCTGTAGGGTAGATAGTTGAGTGCTAAATGATTGTGAATGATGCATTTGAATGAGGCAAAGTAACTAGTCACTTCCTGTTTGAAGGTGGCATCTGCGTATTTTGCAAGGGGGATTGAGAAAACCCTGAAGTAACCTCAGTCAGGATATCCACTTCATGGGCTAAAATTTGAATATGTGGTGCTTCTGCATATGAATGAAGTGTACTGCCTATGGCATTACAGTGGATAATTGATGTGCTAGAAACTTCGGGAACATACTTCATCAATTTTCTCTTGTAAATCAACAATGAAATGTGTCTGAAAATTTTTCAAAGCTATAGGACTCTTACCTTCTGTTTGCTGTTGTTCCCCTTCATTTAGATTTTGCCTTGATTACTATAGTTTAACTTTTGCAGAATTTTGCCATTTTGCAGGCTGCGATGATAGTGGGAGCCGAGTTTCAGCTGTCATGAAGCGACTGTCTCTTGTTTTGCCTCGCAGCTGCAAGGGCAATTGCCACACCTCACCTCCTTACATGAGAGGTACATGACTCCCAATTGCATTGCGCTGGGCTATCGTTGCATTGTCATCCAAAGAGGATGTGCTGCATGAATGTGGTGTTACCCGCAGCATAATCAAAATCACATAAATCTTACCAGTTTAAAGAATATATCTTTAATGTCTCCTTACCTTTGCTTCATGCAGTGGATAGAACTGATGTATCTCTAGGCAAATGTTTATTTTATAGTACATATTAGGTCCTCGTGAAACATATTTGTGTTTCCAAGAATGAATCACCAGACTTATCATTCAGTTTTCATATTAAATTACCAAAAATAGGACTGTGTTAAAGCATATATAAAATATATTTCCAAAACGAGTTATAAAATTACCTTATGGTATTAATAAATTGTTTCCAAAAAAGGTAGTCATGCTAATTGTTGCATGATATTAAAACCAATTGTGTATGCAACATTAAGAACTAATATTTCCAAAAACTAATTCACAGATATGCCATATGGAGTGGATATACAATATATACTGTATGGTTATAAAAATGTTTCTAAAAGGTGTGTACCACATGAAATGACATAAATTTACCACAGTGACATGTACTTTTAAGCTAATACTAATACTAATCTAAAGCATCATAAAAACGGTTGTACTTAAAAATCTCTAAAATCCATACTCTTGTACCCTGGCTGCTGCATTCTGGGTTAAAATCCCTGTATGGTCCAATGTTATTCTCTTCCCTCAGCTCTCATATCTTCCTTGTCTTGTATCCTTCAATTGTGTTAAGTTATGTTGCACAAAATATGGTTTATTTCAGCAGTTTGACATGAATGACTGTGGTGCAATCCCTACTGTCACTTTGCCTAATGCCAATACTTCTCACTCGGAATATTACCTTTACTCTGCTTACATTTTTTCTCAAACAAAAATGTTACAACCTGTGTGTTGGTTATGGTAGCACCGTGCAGTCTTCTGCCCATTCAATACAAGTACCTAAATTATATTCTCAGCAAAATTTGTGGCATCAGATGAGAGATATGTTTACCAGCATATCCCCCAAGTGTTGTTCTTTTTGTTGCTTTTTTCATCTTGAAAAATGTTGTAGGAACCTTGCAGTAAAGCAAAAGAACATAACTGAAATATTTTTTTGTTTAACTGGAGCTTAAGTAAATATTAAGTTCTGGGGGGTTGTTGTGTCCTGAGAGTGCAGATATGTAGCTGACAACATATATTGCATTTATTTATTGTTCATAATTAGACATTTTCTTTTCCACCTTTTTACACATGCTTATGGCAGGTATCAGTACTGAAAATATGCGTATAGACAGAGACCTTTTTGCATTATTTTGTTCAAATGTTAGTCGGTTGAGGTGTCATGAATAATACATGTACATTAGGTCCCACTTGTAGAGTTACTGGTCTGAAAGTTATGCATGTAGTCAAAAAATATTTCCCTGCGATTTGATTGTCTGGTAGTTATATCAGTAGTTGTGTTGATGGTAATTAAATACTAATGTGTAAAGAAAGTAATGAAGTAATTTTGAGTACTGGTAGGTCTAGTTTTGTGCCAAGGTTATGTTCCTGAAAAACTTTGTGCAATATGGGTGCCTAATTCCCATTTAAAGCACTGTATTTCCTGGAGGTTTGGAGATTGACAACCTCGTCCTGTATAGTGTATGACTATACGAGTAGTGGACATACTGATTTCCAGGGTGTATATGTACTATGTATACAGTATATATATATATATATATATATATATATATATATATATATATATTTTACACTATACATACATTTCTGTACAATATACATACATTTCTATCTACTATACATATATTTCTATAGAATCTATTGATTTATTGCTGATGCACTAAAGATGTAAGCCTTACAACCATAATTTTTGGTACGGTTTATTCTGATAGGACTATGCTAGTCTTGCTACACAAACGAACTCTTTAGTTCTTCACCTAGCACTTTCTGCAATTCAGTTAACATTATCACATACTGTATGTGCGCTGCTGTGGGCGAATCTAACATTATGGCCTATGTTAGTGATTCATTCACCTTGTTCAAGTTGGCTTATTATGTCTAATTTCTTTTCAATACTGATTGTCTTTTGCTGATTTTTCATGTGGATTGCACTAGGTGATGTAGATTATGTTTCTCACTTGTTTTGGTAACAAAAGCCAATGCTATTGAAGAGGGCAGTACATCAGCCATGTTATTTTATCACCCTTGCAATCAATCCACACATGTGACAGTGATGTCACTTTCTCCTAGCCTGCAACACAAGACACGAGTGGCCATGGATTCTTTATGGCATATTGTGTTAAACCAAAAATTATCGTTGTATGGTCTATGCCAAAGTGTGTTAAACCGAAAATTTTCGAGTCACTTTAATTCAATATTCGGTATTCGATTTATTCAATTCCATCAAATCCATTACAAGTCTAAGGGACCTACTGGATATAGAATTGGTCGTAATACACTATATCAGACACTGTACATAAAAATTCAATCCACAAAGAAACAATTATAATTCAAGCTGGTAACAGAATGTTATTAATATATAGGTTCGAGTGAAATTACACGAAAAGCAATCACATGAAATGAAACCTTCCTGTAATGTCAAACTTAATAAGTTTCTTCAATTGATACACTTAAAAACTATATATCAGACTATAAATGTTAATTTTATCCTCATCTTTCATACAGGCAGGTTAAAAGTTTTAGTGAGTTTATATTAATGCTTCTTAAGTAAGGATCTTTAAATTATTAGTTCTTGGTAGGAGCTGTGAGTACAATGTCATCAGCAAGCTGCCTTTTATTTTGTCAGTGGCAACAGTAAAATCTGCCTGGATTCTTGGCTTCAGAATGCATCCCAGCTGATGTTTTTTGTTGTAGCCCAAGTTACAAGTGAACAGTAAACCATAACCACAAAATATTCTCATTTTTTTTATTTCACTACATATACGAGGTGCGACAATTTAATTCCTGGAATAGTCGCAGCGTTTCGCTGGAGTGTTGAGTCAGGCTAACTTGTGTACTCAGGCACGTTTGGACATGTTCCAACTTGCATTTACATGAGCCACAGACCAAATGAGTCGTTCGTTCCCGAGCAGCAGAGGAAGTAGTACATGTCGGTTGTGTACGGTTGGTGGAAAAATGAGTGACAAGAATCTGGAGCAGTGGATAAACATCAAGTTTTGTGTGAAGATTGGTAAAAGTGCTAATGAAACTTTAGCCCTATTAACAGTGGCGTATGGTGAATACGCTATGAAGAAATCGAGTGTTTTTGAATGGCACAGGCAGTTCAAAGAAAGGCGAGAAGATGTGCAAGCCAACCCAAGAAGTGGGCAGCTAAAAACTCAGAGAACAGATGCAAATGTGGACAGAGTACGAACCTTGGTGCGCTCAGATCGAAGATTAGGTGTGAGAGTAATAGCAGAAGAATTGAATATGAATAGGGAAACAGTGCGACAGATTGTAAATGAAGATTTGGGAATGAGGAAATTTTCTGCAAAAATGGTGCCTCAAATCTTGACACATGACAAGAAACAACGTCAGCTTCACATTTAATCTGATCTAAGAATTCCATTACAAAAATGGACCATCCACCCTTATTCACCTGACTTAGCCCCCTGCGATTTTTGTCTCTTCCCAAAATTAAAAAGTGCCCTGAAGGGACGAAGATTTGCTGACCTTTCTGACATCCAATGCAATGTGAAAACATTACTGCGAGGTATTCCAGAAAACAATTTTCAAGACTATTTCCAGCAGTGGCACCATCGTCTCACGAAGTGCATAGCTTCACAAGGAGAGTATTTCGAAGGTGACAGCAGCCGTTAGTGCACAGGTAAGCAAATTTTGCTTTCACAGGGCCATTCCGGGAATTAAATTGTCGCACCATGTAATCATTCTTTTGTCTTTTTTGACATTCTGAAGTGAGAAGCATAATTAAGCCTTAATGTGTATATACGAATGTAGCCTGCTTGCTTCCGGCTTTGAACCTTAGAGAATACTAGAAGGTATTATATACACTTGCCAGTATGAATGGTGGCCACGGTTACTAAAGTGGAATGCAGATGTACAGAGAAGTCTTTTAATCAGTCCCCAAATGTAGGAAAATATTGTGCTAGCTTCTTTATGATAATTGGCCTAAACAGAATGCAGCGTGCCATGCTGGAACATAAGATAGGCATTTAGTAGATAGAACGTGGTTTGTGTGTGTGTGTGTGTGTGTGTGTGTGTGTGTGTTGTTGTAGTGTGCCTGTGTATGTTTTGTTGTTGTTGTTTGTGTGTTTTGGTGTGTGTGTGTGTGTGTGTGTGTGAGAGAGAGAGAGGATTTTGGAAGTGCATGTGACAGTGTGTGTGTGAGTGTGTAAGAGCAAGCATATGTGTGTGAAAATGTAGGACAGTCCATTTTATTTGCAAGAATTGAAGGATAAATTTTTTTAGAGGTGCCCCTTTATCAAACAAGAACTTTGTTGTATGTAGAGAAGTATTGTCAGAAGATAAAAAGCCTTCTTAGGGATTTGGAGGTTGTCACTTAAGGACTGCTATGTACAGTTTGCAAGGTTAAACTGCTGGGGGAAAAAACAGACTTTAAACTCGTGTCAGCTGCCGTGCTCAAGTGAAGGAAAATAAGAATTCTTTGTTTTTGCTGTCAGGTTTCATATCTGGCCGAGTCCTGATACCCATAATTTTTTAAATTTAATTGAGTGAGCTTCAGTTTCTTAGTTTGTGTTCAATCTTCAAAGTTCTAGCTGTTGTGTATTGTGATATCGATGAGGAAAGCAAGCTTCCCTGCTGAGAAATGAGTAGTTGTGCTTGTAACACGTCATATAAAGAAGTAATATCTACAGCAACCACTTTGTGGATATTCTGGGAATTAGTGAATAATAATGCGTACTCTTTATATAAAGTTTATCTGCTTTGTCCCATTTTGTTAGTTTTTAATGGAAACAAGTAAAATAAAATTTCTATTGAATGCATTTGTTTTGATATTTGCTTTGAAAGATTTGAAACATTTTTCTTATATAACTCACAGTTTAATAACATCATTAATATTCTGGAACCGACAGTTAATTAGACATAGTGATAGTGTTAATTGTTATTTACATCATTTCCATAGTGAGCCATTTTGTGTCGAAAACACACGTACTTTTTGATGGATTGCTTTGTTGCACCCTCACTCCAGGCATTAATTAGTAATCTAATTGGTGTAAGTTAAACTGCTCTGAATAACAGTATTAAAAACTGCAAGCCTATTAGATTTAACTGTGTAGTGAATTGCAGTAGGATAACATACAGTCTGTGAAAGAGCATCTTAACTAAAATTTATGCAAAGTCACCTTTCTGACTGCAACAAATATCACTCCACCAACATATGTCTGATGGTTATAGTCCAGACTTAATCAACCAACACGTGAGTAGCAGAATTACAACATTCAGCACTCTGAATACCAAAGCCAACCACCAGACATGATTCTCAGCATCTTTCACTCATCTCTTGTTCTCAGGGCATATTGTATTATGACACGTGTTAAAATCATTCTTTTATGTTCATTTCTTTTTTCCCCAAGTGGTCCATTTTCCAACAGGTTTTGCCTTCCTATTGATACATGGTGACCTACATAAATCACAAAATTTTCTTGTGTGATATTGTACATTTTTCACATGCTTTACCCAACATGTAATAGACATTTTTTGGAGCACTTAATTCTAAAATACTAGTAATTTATTTTCTCTTAAAGTAAGAAACTATTTTTTGTGCCCATACAAAACGAGTGGTCAAAGAATGTCTTATGTTTGGATAATCAGCATTTTGGAAATGATGCAGGCTGATAATTTTGAAATGAATAATAAGAAACATTTTCTGAATTTTATCATGAATGTTGTTTCTGTATGTTAGTGCTGTTCCCACTTACAAAAATTCTTAAACATTTTCAAGTGATCTGTTGGATACATTTATGAATCTACTGCAGTTAGTACAATGCAGGCCAGAATATTTTCTCAAATTTGGTGTGACCAATTTGTTTCACAAACTATCAAATTATTTACCCACTGTTGTGTCGTTCCCTGCTCTATAGCCTGAGCTACAAACAGCATCTCAGGACAAATCATAAATAAGTAAATAGATATTAATTCGTTTCTGTAATTAATACAACATGTCAACCATGCTAGATTTGAGGTTCTCACAGCAGTGCTGCTGAAGATCAAGTGTTCTGGGCTGTTATGCTGTGTTATTGGCGAGTACTTTTGTCCTTCAAAATGTATAAACTTTACCCAATGACACAACATCACATCCCAGAAGACTTTAGGTTTCAATGAGTTAACCTACCAATGGACTTTTATGGCTGAGAGTGTTTGAACATTGTGCAGGGTGGGTGAGAAGTCACCATACACCCACACAGTATGAACCCAAAGTCAATTTAATTTTACACAGCACAGCACATACTACAGTGTACAGTGGCAGTGCGGCAGCAGTGTCAAAGATAGTGCGAACATGGGAGCTGTAGCCAGGGAGTTCAGTTATGTTGTCAATATGGCTGGCAAATTGCTTGGTACTTCTATGACAGAAAAGTAACTGAATTAAATGCAATAGGTTATTGTCCAACAGATATAGTGTACCTGTAGAGACTTACTCTGATGTTTGGGGTCTTACTTATTTTAAAATACATTATTTAATTTTATGTGCATTAAACAGAAGCTCAAAGTTAAAAATATATAAAAGTTTAATAAGACCTGTAGTGACCTACGGATGTGAGGCTTGGACATTAACAAATCGAGATGAACGACATCTCAGAATATTTGAGCGCAGAATATTGAGAAAAATCTTTGGCCCAGTGCAAAATGAAGATGGATCCTGGAGAATCAGAATGAGTTATGAACTGAACGAGCTAATAGAAAATGCAGATATAGTAAGATTTATAAAAAGTAGAAGAATAACTTGGCTCGGTCACGTGATGCGGATGGATGATAAGAGCAACACCTAAGAGAATATTACAGTGGAAACCTATAGGTACGAGAACTAGAGGGAGACCATGGAAGAGATGGATTGCAGGCAGTGAAGAAGATTTGCAAATAATGGGAGTAAGACAGTGGAGAAAGCAATGTGAAGAAAGAGCAGAATGGAAGAAAATCACTGAGAAGGCGAAAACCCACAGTGGGTTGTAACACCAGTAAAAGAAGAATATATTATTTAACTTTATGTAAGCAGTGTAGTGTACCAGGGGTTAAGTCAATGACTGCAAATGGTAGTAAGGATGATAAGGCGATAAGAATAAGACTGTGATGCATGGACAATGTCTTCAAGCTTGAACATGCTAGGAAGGAAGACACAGTCTTGTCACTTACAGAGGGCAACCTGGAAGTGTGAGGTAGCCATACAGTAGGTAATTAGCTTTAAATGTGAAGATACTGAAGACTGAAACAAAGAAAAGCACTTAAGTGCAGATTGTGACAAGAAAACAGTAAGGCATATGGTAAATCATATTGGGCTGTTCAATTTTTGCTAAAGGTGAATGTGCATGTATAAACATGGGGATGTGCTGCTTGTGCTGCATTTGAGTATCTGTAATCTAGTTCAAGTGAAAGTAAAACAAGATAAGTGGCATGAGCTTATGCCAAGCTCATTTTCTGTGAATCAGCTCAAGCAGATTACCATACTTTATTGCTGGCCAAATATGGAATCTGAAGATGTCAGTCCAGTTTGCAATGTAATTTTCCAGATGCCACTTTAATATTGTCCTCGTATCTGCACATACAGCCTCTTTGTGAACCTGTTTAGATGGTAATTTTGTATAGATTCGGTCCCAGCAAATTCTCAGAACATTTCTTCAAAACTGGGTCCCTATCCAGGCAAATTAATCTTGTCTGCTGATTTGAGCTGAGAACTTGTCACATTGTCACTGCTATTTTATTATATGGTGTGAACTGTGAAGTTTTGCCATTTAAGCTAGATTTCAATTATGCTGATACAGTATTTATAATTAGGATTGTGTTATAGGCCATGCATTACCCCCATATGTTCTTGTTATGAAATAATTTTATATTAAATTAACCCATTTGCATACCCTGACAGATGAGGAACATCTGCCAATTTTGCATTTGGAAAAGGTCACCAGATGAAGATAAAAATATTTCATTAATGGGCAAATATGTAGCAGTCTATGCCTACACAGAAGTTGTGATAGACTTTTGGCATTTCATTATAACATATTAATTAATTGGTGTCTTGGTAATGGAGTAGTGTCCAGAGAGGTAAATACTTTATTCAGTGCCATAGTAATAAGCTATTTCATGTAGACAGATTAAGAAATTATGTGATGTCAGATGAAGTAGCTTTTGAATTTGTGAGATTAAGGTTCTGACAATGGTCTTCCTAAAGATTCAAATCATATGTGCTGTTATGCAATGTCAGTTGGTAAATAGTTGCAGACATTTTCAGGGATTGTAGGGTTTTCATCTTCAGGGTGAAGCAGTCAAGCTTATATTCCTTGGACTGCTTAATCTTGATATGGCATCACATTCATTTGGGATAATGGCGACTAATTACCCATCAACATAGCATAATGTCCCATAAGACTTGCAAATTGATTTACCAACATTGTTAGTTGCATAAATTATGTGTGAAGTGACTGACTTGAAGAGTAATGTGGGAAGAATGTGGGAGGAGATATTCAGGGCATAATTAAGGTTGCTATCCCAGCATATGCTTGGAAGAACTTAAGAAGTATGAAAATGTTAAGATATTCTCTCAGCTGTAATTTGAGCTGGGAACTTTTAAAGTGTGAAGCATAACACCAAAACACTTGATCAGGTAATCTGATATAAATACTTTGCTTAGAGTATAAGGGAATACATTACCAAATATAATAGCATTGGTGTTTGAACTTGTACAGTATGGAGAAAAACACATTTACCATTTATTTTGAAGATAAGCCTGTTTTTCCACAGATGCTGGGCATTTTTATTAATTTCTCAGATAAATTTATAATAAGCACTGGCCATAGTTAATGAATGATAGTACTATACTTTTGATCTTGGTGCTAGAAGGAGCGTTAAAGTGTTCCAGCTCAAGTTTTTTATTTCTTTTATATGAAGAGTTTCAGTTTAAAAGTTTGTCCAAACAAATGTAAAGCTATTTGTGCTCAGAATCATTTCTTGAAGCCATTATGAGGGTGTGGAGTTAAAGATTCACACATTTTTAACTTTGGCACTAATTGATATGAGTCAGAAGCTGCACGCTGCACACTGTAGCACGTTAACACAATGGCAAGACCCCAGTAACCATGAGATAGACAACAAGATGGATTGCAGTCCCACCTTGATAAATGTATGGAAGAGAGTAATTTTTATGCAGCTGCTAGGATCTGAACCCTTGCTGTCCATTTCATAGCTTGTCACTACTGGCTGGGCTGTCACCACCCAGGCAGCTTTCTTAAAAGTGAGAAAATGCATGGAGTGCACCAAAGCTTAGTAGACGCATTATTACAGGAGTTCTTAAGCTTTTCTGATATACAGTTTGGGAAAAAAGCACTGTGGTTTTCAAGGACCAGTGGTGCAGTTTACCATATATCTAACAGTGTGAAGTGTAGTTATTACTAGTCTGTCTAAACTTGTTTTTTCAGTACTGAAATTACAGTTACTTATTATTAAAATTTTTGCACCTACATTTCGCATCGATAATTAAAAATTATGATTGATTGTTATGAAATAGAATCAGTTGTCTGATGTTTGGCTTCCAAGGAACTGTGGTTTGAAACACAGCTTTGACTGTCCCTTTCTGAGGGTGCAGTAGTTGAGCACCCAAGGGAGTATTCGTCTGCTTTGTCATGGCTTGGCTAGTACCACCATTGAATGGCTTAGAAGAAAGTGAGGGAAAAAAACAGTCATTTTTAACATCGACTGTTTAATCACTGAAAAGGAATGAAAAACGATACAAGTTTCTATTTTTGAATTATAATCTTTTTCCAGCTTTGGTAAATAAAAATAATATATAGCACTAAGTAAAATTTTCAGTTTGTCAAGCCTACTAACCACCAGTTGAGGAATATTGTCATAGTGCACCTGAGGAGCACTGCATTCCTTACATGTGTTTGGTTTTTGGTTTAGAAGACACTAATAAATTTTTTAGCACATTTTTGTCTATGTATATATATGTCAACTGTGGAAGTCCTTTTACAGTCCGTAAACGTTTATAAATTAGTTTCCTGTTCCTTTAAATATATTGGTAAGGAGTTTTAATTGAAATAGAAATTAAAGTGACAATTATATTATGTGTCTGTTCTAGGTTGATAATGCATGTTGATGTTCATCACCGCATGATGCGCTTGCTACCTGTCTGTGTTGATGCTTTGCTGCTTTTATGTTGCTTAGCAAAGCTGATCATCTTGAGTTGATCATGCATGATTTTGTTTTTACGTAAGGAACAAAAACAAAATGAATGAAAAACTGGTAAGAATAGTTTTAAATGCTGCATTCACTATAGAAATGAATCTAAAGTGTAGCCATGAGACATGATAGCAAATAAATCGTCATCAGAGCACCCAGCATATGTCTATTTATACATGTTTTTTCATTTATAAAGTATATCATTCTTATGAACTGCTTTTTTTAATATGACCCATTCGAATATAAAGGGCTGCACTAGTTGTGGTCGAAGTAAATTGACCACTTGGTATTGTTTTATTCACTGCAGTTTCTTTCAGAAATACAGGAAATGCTTAAGACATCAATATAAAAGCAATCTTTGCAGGTTATTGTAAATGGTATGTGTGCTAAATATTGTTCCTAGAAAGGGACTGAAATAAATGCTATATAGCACTTGCACAGTCTCAAACTGATGTCCTGCATATGGCAAATGTAAATGTGTACTTGGGTAGCATCAAAGGGTGAGGTAGAAACCTGAAAGGCTGAATAATAATAATAATAATAATAATAATAATAATAATAATAATAATGAAACATTAGTATTATTAATAATCTGTCATGTGTCTTGGTATTTGTTGTGAAGATATAAAACACTTCTGAATGGGTTTTTACTACTGCTGTTTTTTGGTAGAGGTTTGTTTTCATTTTGCTTTGAAGACTTACACAGAAGAAAATGAAGCAACTAAAAAATATCAGTATTTTCTTTTAGAAATTTTTATTCCAGTCAAGCAAGTTTTATTTGATTCCTCACTGCTTGCAAATATCACATGTATAATAGCATATTGAAGAATGTGGTCTTCATGAGGTGAAGTCATATTTGGCAAATAAACTGAGTGATGACAGGTATAAATTGACTTTGTGTTATGTAACTTTTCAATTAAAGGTGGCAAAATTATATCTTTTTTATGAAAAAAGAGAGAGAGTAATGATTATGTATTTATTTATTATTTATATTTGTTTTGAAGATGGGCTGTGCATTCGAAGTAGGGTTCAGTGTGACCATTTGAAAATTAGGCTGCTTTACATGTTGTGTCCTGTATCGAAACATGATTGATAAAGTGCTCAGCATTGAGGTGCACATCACATATGTTTGAAAATGCTTTGGTATATGATGCTCATTATCTTCAGAACAACATTTTGTATGTAGAAAATATATGTTGCAAATGATTAGCCTGCACTGAAGCTGCAACTTTTCTTGGACTTGTGATTATATGTTGAGTATTAATTACATTTAATATGTTAAAAATTACTAGGGTTTTATGAGAGGACATAGTTTAATGTAAGTAACAGTTGTATTAGTTATGCTTGATGACCATGTTTATTGAAATTTTTGCATTTTGTCCCCCCCCCCCTCTTTCTAGATATTTCAGGCATAGTAAAATTGTTGGATTGTTTTAAATGCACACAGAAAATATGGCATAAAAAGTCAAGACATGGTTGTAAGAAACGGTACCATTTCTGAAGTTAAACTGTCACATGGCACCCTTTGTCGCTGATGTGCTGGATGTTGTATTCTTTCTTGTGGGTGATTCTCCTGTGTCTGAATTTTATGTGCCTACATTTTGGAACACTTTCTGTCAGTTCCATCTTCGTAGGTCGTATGAACAAGAAGAATAACTGAATAGTGAACGTAAAATTTAAATACTGTATTTTCTTGAATATAAGACAACCCTGCATGTAACACAGTGCCCTTAATACAGTCCTCAGTTTTCAGGAAATACCTTTACAACACATGTTGATCTTTGTGTGGGATTGTAAGGCAACCCCCATTTTTCTTATGATGAATTAGGAAAAATTCTCATTTCATACATGCAGGTAAATATGACAATTAACAAGACCCTTGTCCACATAACTTTCTCTTTAAACTCTTTTAGTCTCAAAACTTCAATCAAACCAAAATGTTCTGTACCTCAGTCGATATAGATGCAGTGCTGGATGGGTAGTCCTTAAATCCCAGTAGGTGCATGGGACACCTTTTTTTGGTATGCATATCTAAAAGTACTTGTAGGTCCACTCTACTATTTGCCCAGTAGTTTAAAAGCAGCCACAGTGCAATGTACTCTCTCACCACCTGCTAGTGCTGATGTCCAGAATGCTTTGTATATGCCTTTGTGCTCTGCTGTTTAGTTACAAGGGCAGTTGTACTGCAGAACAATAATAAAAGCTATAGGGGATAGGTGAGCATTGTAGACAGCAGACTTATTCCATGTACAATTTGCAATAAATGGTCATTGAGACCATACAAGGATGCAGATTACATAGAACACTTTTGGAAATGTTCATACTCAAGTTATTAAAGCTACATTTGTGTTGAACTTCAGAGTGAGTGTTCTGTACCTACTGTATAGCATTTTGTGTGTCCCTGTACATGATTAAGATCTGGAGTTTGTGTTTGGTGATAGCCCGCAGCATATCGGAGGAATTCAGCAGCGGTGATACTCGTTACCGTGAAAGTGAAGACTATCCACACACTCGAGAAAAGGGCAAGGAGAAGGAGGACCGTGATGAAGGTAAGATCAGTATTTTGCAGGTAGTGAATATGGTGAATTGTACATTCACTACTTGTCATTGTTGCTGGTCCTGAATGAAGTGCACTAGTGCAGGCATTGGAACATTTCATGTGTTCTGCAACAGATATTCAGATTACAAAGCATGGTACAAACTTTGGGGAATTGGATATTATTTGATTTTTTACACATGTTCAATAGAAGTAGTATTTTCCATCTTTTGGAGTATCTGTAAATTTCTGTGTGTTTAAACATTGTGTGATGGATTGTGTTTTGGAAACTGGATGTGTTTCCATCCTCCAGTAAAAAGGTAGGGAGGCATCTACACAGGTGACCATGGTAGAAACAGCCAACTCTGTGTAACAGGTGCATCTCAACCTTTTTTTATCTGAAGATGTAGACAGATCCAGTTTTCAAAACATTTTTTTCAGTTTCTGCATTTTTGAGTACTGTATGATGTACAGACTGGATAAGCTGAGTTGTCCTAAATTTGGTATACTACCATCAGAACCCCATAAAACTGAGTTAATATTTTCCACTTGAAAACACGTGTTTCAGTCTGTTTTAGCCACATGCACTAGACCCACATATTTAAACTGGGATTTCAGTGTCTAATGAGGAGAAATATAGTGACAGTAGGAAATGCTGGTCAAGTGTAGACAGACAGGGATTGACATCATGTCATTAAATTCTTTGACTGACTGGCTAAGCCAGCAAGTTCCATCATACAAGCTACTCTATGAAAAGCTGTTAATGGCTCTTGTTTTCAAAAAATTTCTTCACACCCAGCAGTTCATCATGTCCATCCTCCATTGGACTGTACAATGCAGTCTATGTCTTCACACACCATGATTCCTCAAATAATATTATGCATATATTCTTCAGAGCTCTGCTATATTCTTTTACAAGAATATGAAAAATTACTGTGATTGACAGTGGCTACTTTGATCATGAAAGAATCATGTGATGGTCCAGTCACTGAGATATTGCATTGAACTGTATGATAAATACTAAATTGTATGAATCATGAATTAGCAAGGATGTGGAAGGAAACAGTTGTGGTTTAATTTAAAGTACTAACCTAACACTTGGCCACAAGGACCAAATAAGACCATGAAATACTCAGGTTATCTGGTTTCTGTGTTCAGTTTTGAACCCATGATCCCCTTAATATGAAAGAGACTTATATGACACTTCAAAGTTCTACATGTTACAGTAACTTTTAATTGTATGTTGTGATCTAGCCATTCATGCATGTGTGTGATTATGGCTTCAGATTGGCTGTGACAAGTTGCCCATATTCATTGTATTTTGAATTTATTTTAAACTATATTTTTATTCCACTTGCAGAAATTATCAAAGTTTATGATGGCAATGGTTCATTTCGGCGCCACATATTTCGCTTAATCTGTGTGTCAAGACAGTCAACAACCGAGGAATTACTCATTGCTGCATTACGGGAATTCCGTATTACTAAAGATATAGGTAAGTTTTGTTGACCATACAAGGCAGTGAACATTCAGATCAGTCTTTTATATTATGTTCTGTCCTGAGTTAGTGAGTATGTGTAAGGTGCATAACCATTTGAGAATAAGAGATTTAGAGTCCTACCATTTACTTTAATAGCAAAAGCAAAGTATTTTTGTTTGTAAATATAAGGTGCAATTAAAATAAACATTTGTTGTGTTCGAAGGAGTAAGTGTGGTTTGTTTAGTAACACAACGGGATGGCTCCCATAAAGATTGAAGAAAAGTGGAAATGAATGCAGGGAAGATTCTAATAAGTTTAGAAAATGAACTGATTAAATAAAGTAAGTGGCATGCAGTTTTAAGGCCAGTGGGGGGGG
>Ga0268261_10001345_pt1 | contig 16780 bp, 14 predicted proteins | sample TergutNc150P1_FD_190353 | JGI IMG/M metagenome (GOLD analysis project Ga0268261, IMG submission 190353) | Nasutitermes corniger P1 segment gut microbial community from laboratory colony in Florida, USA - Nc150 P1 (SPAdes) (version 2) | ecosystem: Host-associated > Arthropoda: Insects >...
ATATATATATATATATATATATATATATATATATATGACATTAGTAGCCTAAGGGTTAATTTTCACTAAATAAAATTTCAGAGTCCCATTTTAAGTGGTGACCATGACAAATCACATCACCATGCTCATATTACTAGGACTTAAAACATACAAACGTAGAATGGCCTCCACCAGTGTGTACCAAGGATCATGAAAATGCATCCACTGATTCAAAACTTTTTAGGCCATCTTGCCTTATAAAATAGTAAAATTGTGCTAACAATTCTCCCTCTCAAACTTAGTTCAAAGAAGAGGCTTAGTTATATAGGAATCAACATTTATGCTAAGGGCAGAATTGACTTAAAAATATGTGTAATAAAATGTAGTTAATAACACTATTCTGTAATGCTGTTTCCTTACCCTCCTCTATGTTGAGACTGCTGTCCATGGTGCCAATAGCTCTGTGTATGGAGTGGAGGAAACCTCTGAGACTGCGACTGTTGCTGTTGCTGGCTGTGAGACCGATGATGACTGCCACCTCCACCACCACCACCTCCTCCACCCCCACGATGACTGTTATTTCCTCCTCCTCCTCCCAGCTGACGTCCTCCTCCACTCCCAACCAGGCCCTTACTTACATTTGCTCGAATTGTCATTAACTACAAAGAGAATTCCAATAAAGAGTATCACCCATATTGTTCATTTATAAGTTTTAAGGTGTTAAAAAAAACCTTCTGCAAAATTTCTGCTAAAGGCTGTGCAATATCTCCAGTGATTACTTAGCAACTTGTCACTCAAAGCCCCTGCAAACTGAATATCCCCATCTGGTGATTATCTTTCATATATGAGTTCCTTGGTTTCAACATTGGGTCAGTAATCAGCTATCATGAAAGAAGTGTTCAGTGTTCCCAGACCATCTAGGCATATCCTGGGATAAGACAGACATGACTTCCCCTGTTGCCCTAGAACAGGTCAGGAAGGCCCAAAGGAGGAGTAGAGGTATAGCTCTACTCTTTCTTTAACCTCAACACTAGTTGGGGATGGGCAGTCAATGCCATGCTCCAGGTGCTTTACCCCCAGGAAAGAGACCCAGTATCCAACGTACAGGAGGCTGGGTGAGTCCCAGGGCCAGTCAGGATGGGGGTGAAAAATTTCACCCCCAGTGGGATTTGATCCCCCACCTGTCCAGCCCATAGCAAGTCACCATAACAACTACACTATCCCAACCCACTTATTCCCCTATCATGCATTCAATTGATGCCCACTATTCAACAAATGTGCAACAATATAAACTGGTAGCTGTTTTCCTTCCAGGAGATAAAACTTTTTAGAGTTCTTTGGGATCCATCGTAGGAATAGCCTGCCTTCCCATGTCTAAATCCCTTAAGTGATATCTTCCCTTCAGGTTTCCAGATCACAATGTTGTATGCAGTTCTTGTTTTATCCACAGTATGTCACATGCACACCAGCTAACATTCCTCATTTAATTACACTAACAATACAGCAGCCCCTCCTGATTTGTATGTTTGCACATCACCATTGCACTTAGTCACAAAAGAAATATTATGGCAACCTTCCTGTGTTGTGATGCAAGTCCTTCGCTCATTCACAGCCACACTTGCATAAGCATGCATAAAAACACACAACAGGCCACAACCTGCCCACTTTTCTCACTCAGTAGCTACCCAGACATTGTGTGATGCAAAATGCACTTCAAATTTACTTTTCACAATTCTTAGAGCTAACTGTTGCCCTCAGGTTTTAATGATGTCTGGAAAGTATGACCAAATATGTAGAAAATCAAACTAGTTTAATCCCATCTGGGTTTCACAGGGCGTGATCAGCATTAACTTAGCTGTTCAGTGTTAATGAGTGAATGACATTGGAAAGAGAAAGCAACGAACAGTGAGGGAGATGAGAGTAAGTGATCATGGTTGATCTACGTCAAGTCATGAGTTGCTCTTTTTGAGACCAAAAACTGCAAAATTAAGTAGCAATGGAGAATAATGTATTGAGTAAATTCTTGTAATCCTCAGCAACATATGTGCTGATGCACAGTGTAAACAGAACTGCTGCAGTCAGAGACAGTCATGATGTAAACAAACTGCCAACTTGTTTCACTGAAGAGAAATGAGGACACAAAGAGGGGAAGCATTCAGTTTACTCATAGTATGTCACTGCATGTCAGGCTGTCATTGCACCAAACAAGGAGATATATAAGGACATACCAAAAAAGATCACTTCTTCGCTAAATCTTCTTTATCCCCATGTGTTAAGCACTCTGCATCATTTGATCAACCTGACAACTTTCAGCCAGAAACACCAACATCACTTCAACCAATATGACAATAAACATGACAGTAATCTTTCATGTTTATTAACCATAAATTTAAATATTATCATGTCTGTGTGTCTTTGGTTCCCTAATCTCATTGTCTCCACAAGATCTTAACTGTCTTGTATTGCAACTTCACCATTTGCAGGATTTTTCAAGAATTCTACTGCTGTGAATGGCAAGTATTTGTGGTAATGTTACTCATCTCAACCCTTTCTTCCCAAGGCTCATCAACTAAAAACCTCTGGCAAGATTAGTATATAAATATCATGTTAAGTGCATAATACCAGGAGGATAACAATTCACCCAGTGATCCTTACAGAAACAGAAGTAAATAAAGTTAAAGGAATGGTACACATGTAACTTCAAATTATCATAATGATGAAATGAAGAACTGGACAGAAAGATAAAATCACACAACATCTTGGACAGCTACCATTTTAGAGATCATGGGCTGAGAGAGTGCAGTCAATATAGCGACTTGCTACAGGATGGACAGTTCAGGGTTCGAATTCAGGTGGGAGTAAGATCTTCTGCACCCTTCCAGACCAGCCCTGGGGACCACCCAGCCTCCTGTAAGTGGGTACCGGGTCTCTTTCCCAGCGGCCAGGGCATTGACCACCCACCCCCATCTAGCACTGAGGTTAAAGAAAGAGTAAAGCCGAATTTCTACACACACACACACACACACACACACACCAGCCTTCATGGCCTGTTCTAGGGTGAACTTCACCTTTACTTTACCTTTACCACTAGAGAGACCAAGACTTGGTTCAGGATGGGATCCAGTGACAGACATGTATGTCCTTACTGACAAACTTCTGAGTTCCTTAATAAGGAAATTTCATTTCTATACCTCTATTCTAACTTCCAGTGGTCACATTATGAATGACAATATTACTGGTGCTCCTTGACAGATACAAACAATTCGCAAAATAACATTTTGGGAACAAAACTTGGATTCAGTTACACTTACTTCTCTCCTGCTTTCTTCATTTTCTCGACGGAGACGCCTTATGATTTTCTCTGCCTCTTCGAGTTTCACTGTTAATGTATGCTCATCCAGTACATCTTGGGAGACAATATCTCCATCAGTTATAGATGTACCAGCTTGATTCTGAGCATCTAGTTTCATTGTTGGTGTTTCTTTATTCCCAAGAGCTTCTAGTTCTTGTTTTCTATACTCAAGCCTCTCCAGCTTCCTGCACAGCAACACATAGATACTGAAACCAGACAGAAGAAGAGTATGATGTGATAATGCTGCCCTTGTGTTACTGATGAAAGACAGCATTATCTCATCGTTTTCCTCTGGTCTCAGTGTAACGAAAGAAATAATGTTACAGTTTTTAAACAAAACAAAGTCCTTAGTGTATTAAGAAATAAATGGAAACTAGCCTTTATAATGACTAAGAACAGATTGCCCAATCATATGCACTTACTTCAAAAATTATTTTTGTTTTGGTTTTCCCCCACTGGGCTGTGCCATCGTCACTTTTCTTATTCCAGAGGGCAGTGAAAATGAATCAAGTGTATTTATTCGACAAAGATTTTTATTCACTCAAATAATAATGCATGATGCATTTCCTATGCAGAACAGTCTAAAACAGGGAGATGTATTATCATTGCTGCTTTTATACTTTGCTTTAGGTTTTGCCATTAGGACAATCAAAGAAAACCATGAGGGAACTAACTTGAAAGCCATACAGTAACTTCTGATCTATGTTTATTATATTATTTTAACTGACAGGACCACAAATACCATACAGAAAAACATAAAAGCCATCTTGGACAGTAATATGGTTCCTATAAAGATTAATGATGAGAACTACTTATTATGTTCAGGCCTCATTATCAAAACTTTATTCCACACATGCTGTGCAGTAGTTATGAGGTACACTATTTTTCTTGTCCACTGCCTTGCACATCACTCTCTTATGACTACCAGGCACAATTCAATGCTTCCCTGCATCATCGTCAGTGTGTTCTACTTTATCTGTTAACATGTTGTTTTGAGGGATCTGCACCTGATCCTTTACACACAGACATGACCCCCCAAAAACACATCAACAGTTAAACTAGTACAAACCAACAATGATGGTGGGAAGTGTCACAACATGAACAGTACTCATAAATTAGTGGAAGTGCAAGGCAGTGGACAAGACCAATAGTGTACCTTAGCACCAAAATGGAGGTCAAAACCATAACAAAGAACATTTAAAAAAAAAAAAAAGTCATTCAAAATTTACATCTGAGTTCAAATACCTGGAGAAAATATTAACAAATCAAATTAGATTGATGAAGAAATTAAGAGTGAGCCGAATATGGGGAATGTTTGCTACTGTGCAGTTCAGAATCTTATGTCTTCCTATTTGCTGTCTAAAAGCAATGATTAAAATAATCAACATTATAGGTTTACATGTAATGTTTTATGAATATGGAGTTTGCTCTCTGACATTAAGTGAAGAACACTGACTAAGGATGTCAGAGAACAAAGTGTGAAGCATATCTGAAACTAAAGGAGAAGAACCAACAGCAGGCTGTATAAAATTACATAAATGAGAGCTTCACAATTGTTACTACTTGCCAAATTATTATAGTTGCTGTTATTGTTAGTGGTGGTGGTGCTGCTGTTGTCATCATCATTGTTGTTGTTGTTAAATAAATGAGAATGGGTACAGCATGGAACAGGCATGGAAGTGGAATGCGTACAAAGGTTTGGAAAGACCACCTGGAAAATCTAGGCATAGATAGAATGCCATTATTGAAATTAATCATCGGAATAAAGGCTGGAGGGGTAAATACAATTCATATGGCTAAGAGCAGGGGCCAGTCATCATAACCACTCTCCCCTCCAGCACTTTACAATGTAACTGAAGGACAGTGTAATCTATTTCCAAAAATAAATCAATACACTGCATACAATAAGCACAGAATATTAACTAATCCTATCAACAGCCAACAGCCCAGCAATGTGAGCCCTTGATCCAGAGATCTGCAACCTGACACTGGAAAAGCTAAACATAAGGAACAATCTATAGATCCAACATAACCCATTCATAAACCATACATGTAGAAAATATTTGACAACCCTATGAATAATTTTACTCAGCACAATTACTGTGAAAATAAAAATAAGTATAACACTACCTTTTCTGCTCTTCAACAATTCCAGTAAGATAAACATTCTTGGTCTTGGCTTCCTGAAGAGCTGCCTTTAGCTCTGCAATTTCTTTTTCTAAGATTTCAACCTGCAGTGAAGTCATATTCAGTTGCTTTGGGCTTAATACTACCTGCTGACAGGACAAGAAAAAGTTTCCTGTAATTATACTGGCAATACAAGTTACAAGAATTCCCCATATGCAATTTTATATTTTACTTTTTATTACCTTTGGTTTAGTATCATCTTCAGGGGATGAAGGTGATGGACTACTCTGAATAAACCCACTCTTGGTAAACACAAGCTGGAATTGTAGATCTAAAATTACAAGTGTCTATATCAATTCAGTTATTTCCCTCTAAAAATATGAAAGGCACATACTACTGTATATGGCTATGAGATATGTACTCTTAGCCCATGACAGTAAAATAAATTGCAGGTGTTTAAAAACCAAAGAAAATATTTACATGCAAGGACAACTTAATAAGTAAGAGACGTAACAGCATATCACAAGCAATACAAATGAAGTTCCTACAGAGTACCAGCCACCTGATGGGCATGAACACATACAATGAGCTTCAATGTGTTTATATATCATGTTCATGTCAAGCACTTTCTTAAGTTCAGATCTCTAAGAGGTAAGCATGTTCAAGTTCTACATACACTGGACAGTTAAGCCATCTGCAGGAAACAAAATGTAATAAAACCTCATTAACTTGAAATCAGTTACTCAAAATACCACATAATTTGTAGCATGTGACATTCCCCAGCTTCAAACTTTTTAATGCGGTTACTTCAAAATATGGTGACTTTGTACTTCAAAGCCACTATATAGCCCTCTGATTACCAGAACTTGAACAAATCAAAATATAGTAAAATTGCGGAGGCCAGAATGCAATAATACAGCACTTCTGACATGCAGCATAAATACTGGCGAGCACTAGTGAGAGAGCTTCAGTCAAAGAAATAAGGAAGGAAGGAAGGAATGAAAGAAAGAAAGTAACAATCAAAAGAAAGGGGAAAAAACAAAAAATGGGTCATGGCAAATTCAGCTGAAACAAACAACACCCAGCAGAATGCAGTCAACTCATTATGATCTTACATGACCTGCTGGCCACTTTCTGTTGCTATGATCAGAAGTGCTTGCATTTTCTTGACTGTGTTTTGCCTGAGTTTCAAATAGTTATATCCCTCTGACTGTAAAAATGGCATCAAAGGTGAATTAAAGTGACAGATAAAGCAAAGATGTGAAATTAGAAACTGCAAAGATGCTCCTGATAGGCCAACACCAACATGGTACTGATGATGAAAGCCTGCCAGAACTCTACTGTATTATATTTTCTGGACAATATTTAGTTTGGTGGACCACTGTAAGACATCACTAGCAAGCCACCCTCTTTCTTTGGTAATACTAGCATAGACTCCCAGACACCATTTACACTTGACAGTTGATGCACTGCATGGATCCTTCTATTTGTTACATCGCCTGAGCATTTAGCAACATCATTTGACTTGGATAAAAATTCTGGCAATAAAAGTACAAAATGTAAATTTGGGTAAAGTTTCATAGTTAGGACTAGGTAAATTCTGGGAAAATATGAAGTTGAGGAAATGTAAAAATGTAAAAATCTGCTCTGATTTAACATTTTTTTATCAGCATTTGGTAGAAACCTGAGAGCAGGCATGTATATCAAATGTAACACAAACAGCAGGAATGCAAACAGTGGTTGCACTATAACATACTTTTGTACTGACACTCAACAACCTCTAATATTCATTGGCTGACAAAAGCATAACCAGAAAAAATGTACATGGGTGGATCAAAAAGTTCCTGCAATTCAGCCATAAAAATTTTAAGCATGTGAAGTGCAGTGCCTTCCAGTCTGATCATCCACAAAGTAAAAACCCTCTGTGCACACACACTTGCTCCAACAGTTTTGCCACGCATGGCAGCACTCATGGAAAGCCTCCTTCATCATGGGGCACAGGCTGGCTATTGCACTGCATCTCATGTCAAATGTCACAAAACATTGACTCAGAAGTCTCATTTGTAGTCTACAGAAGAGCCAAAAGTCAGTGGCTGCAAGGTGTGGTGAATATGGTGGTTTCGGCATGAGTGTGATTTGCTTTCCTGCAAAGAACTGCTGCATTGTCAGAATTGCCTGTGCTGATCCATATGAGATACCAACTTCATTCGAAACCTCTCTGATGGTTATCTGCTGGTTGGCAGGCATCAGTACCTTTGAAATTCTTTCAGCATTCTCAGTTCAAGATCTCCCTCTCCAAGGCTCATTTTCCAGGAATTCTTGCCCAGTTTTGAAATTGCTGTACCAGACACACACATCCATTTTTTTGAAGAGCATAAACCCCATAAACAGTTTACAAGTCCTGCACTGTCTGTGCAGCACTCTTCCCTATCTTGCACATGAACTATTTGCTAAAACTGAGACATTTGCAATGACAGCTGGGACCCACCTTCACTTGAGCAGCTCTAGCACATGACAGACAAGTTCCAATGTACAACTACTTCCCACACACGCATACAAAGGCAACAGGCAACATATCCCAAGGCAACATTGCCATATCACAACCCATTCAAATACAAGTCTGCATTTCTGGAAACTTTTTGATCCCCCTACATACAGACAGGACATGCAAATGAACCATTGGTGCAGAAGTCTGCGGCGGCTTGAACAGAGGAAAACCAACAGACCATAGAAAGACTGTTTAATTATAACTGAATGGAATCAACGTTTATGAACTTCAAAGTTAGTAGGGTTTCATTTGTGAATGACAAACACCACATACTGGTCAAAATGCAACAAGACAAGACCAAAATCAAGTGAAGTGAACCAGTGTTACAAGCCCAGAAAGGCATGTGAAAGAGGGAAGAAATGTCAAGAAGTGTAATACCTAGCAAAAATTCAGATAATTTTAAAAAATAATACAGGGAGTAGGGGGATATCTGGATTCACAACAGAATAGTGTGTCCCACAAACTGCATACACATGTTACTTATTATATACCAAAAGGCAAAGTGTACCAACATTAAGCCATTGTTATACTGCTTTCCTTAACATATCAAATGTTCATTTATTTCAAAGAAAAACATTCTCTTTCATCACACATGCGCAAAACCCAATCACAGAATTCCATCAGATGATCTGGATCATCCTTATTCCTTGCATGAAGCAGTCCTGGTGCACACGGTTTCAAATTCTGATGCCACAAAATAAGATAAACAGTTCTACTGTCACCAGTCTCATGGGCACAATGCCTTACAGACTTCTTAGGAGATTATAATATTGCATTTTAATATAATATTTTAATACTGAATTTTAATATTGTAATTACACCTCATGTGTACACTTTGGTGCATAAAATGTTGGTTATATAAAGTAATTTCTTTGGAGGTTGTATGAAGAAATGTAGGCCTACCATGTCATAGCACTTTTACTGTTGAACTGCAAGGTCTTTCAGATCAGGCTCTTTATATATATATATAAAACATTCTGCACTGTTCCATCAGTCTCAAACTTACCACATTACCTCACAACAGTTACCTGTGATAGCTGTGGTGATCCAAATTCATTTTTCCACTGTCTCTGTACCTCAACTACATTCTCTGTTTTCCAGTGTCACTTAAGAATCCAGTTACATTGCTCAAACTGTACCTGCAATGATGCCTGTTTCTTTACACTGGATACTACCATCTAGCAGAATTAACCAGTGCTAAGTGCAACACTCATTTGTCATCTAGCACTATTCAGACAGAACAGTACAAAACAATGTACCTCTGCCTCTATATGTGTTACTGGCATGTAAAGTGTGTATACATATACAGATTTTGGGGACATTCTGTGTAGAATAACTGTGCAGACCTACACAAAATAGCAAAATGAAACATGGTTTAATACACAAGAGAGAAGACACAGTGTGAAAGCATAATGTGTTCAAAGGTAAAAATTACCAATTCAGATTTTACATTTTTGGAGGCTTCCACAACCTGGACACGTTTGACAGCTGAAAAATTTAGAACACTTACAAACAGTCTATGATGTTGCTGAAGTGACATTTTGAAGATTTTGCTAATGACAGCACATCATGCAAAAATGTGTATGCTGGTGTAAAATGTTGACGGTTTAAAGAAAAATTGTTCAACGTCATGTGTTTTTATTTTAAGTGCACCAAGTTTCCAGATATTGGAAAAAAAAATCTAAAAACTCCTAAGTGTAAAGAATTATTTCCAAGCAATGACACATCATTTACAAGCTGCAATGATAGCAGGTACTTCCATATTTGTGGATTATCTGTTCTTTTTAATTCTGGGTGCTACTTCTCCCCCCCCTCCCCAAGAAAATCAAGTTTGACATATTTAATAATGCTGTGCCAGCTGTCAAGTTTATATAAAAATAAAGAAGAAAGGGTGTGAGTGTTATTAAAACAGCTCGTACAGATGTGAGAGGAAGCTGCCTTTCAGAAGTCTGGAAGAAGTGAATCACATACAGTTACGGTATATCACCACATTGTTTACCTCTGTTCCTCTGCCGTAACTGTTCCACTTCTTGGTGAAGACTGGTCAACATAAGTTTGTGTTGGTCTTGAAGGAATCTGATGTTCTGCTCAAGCTGTGTAATTCGCAAAAGTGGATCTGCTGGTGCCACTACCAAACCTTCTGATCTTCCCACTGCAGCCAGATCAGGACTTTTCTTATTAACCTGAAAAGACCCATAGCAATCAATTTGTGATAAGAAATATAAAACTATACCATTAATAAAGTAACAGCAACAGGCACGCCCCAACTCTTTATAAAGGAACCCTTTCGGCCTCAATGATACAAAGAAGACTCCATACCATGCCTCAATTCTACAGATATTAAAAGGGCACAAGACAGTGTTCCTGTACAGAATGCAAAAAATATGAACATGCAAGTCTTGAAAATCTTTATTCTCATACTCAACACTAAGTTTATGTTAAAGAAAAGTCCATATTAAGTATTACAAGTCCTTGTTCCATGACTTTTGAAGAGGGACCCAGTTTCATTAGTTAATACGAGGCATGATAAATGTTAACCCATTGAAGACTGATTTTTATTTATACTACATACAAAGACTTGATTCATACATCACACAGAACACACTACATATCCGTTACAAAGACCAACTGGTTCATGTGGTTTGATTACTGCAACAAATACACAAAATACATAAATATGCTGTGTGGCAAAATCCACACCTTAATGTTACAGTTCCTTCTGGGTTTTCAACAGTTAACTGAAATTTGGTTTTAGTCTGCTTTTCTTTCCTATGCAGTTCACAGAATAGCAGTAAATAAACCAAATATAAAGAAAGAACTCATAATACTTAAAACAGGCTTAATTTATTGCAGACTGAATATACTGACTTACTCCATATCCACATTCACAAAGAAACAGTGGCACATTTTTTCCTTGTCATATCTTCATACTCAGACTGTACACATTACTGGGGAAAACTTAGATTCTTAAAGACATTTTAATGTTTCAACACACTTACTTTATTAAGGATCTACTGTGCAAAACCACACAACATTATATGGTACAATTTGTATATTTTTCTGTGGCACAACAACCCAAATAGAACCCAGTCTACCTCATTTTTGAGGTTTCTAGATCACAGACAATTAGACACAGAAACCCTGTGAACAACAAATCAGCTCACCACAGACACCACTACCTGCACAATACACAACAAACGCAAGACACGAACATCCATGCCCTCAGCAGAATTTGAACCCATGATCCCAGCAATCAGGTGGCTGTAGACCTAAGCTTTACACCACATGGCCACAAGAATCAGCATAATGTGTTGTATATTCTTATGCAATGCAGAATTTAAAATATTTTATTTATATATCTATTTGTTTATTTTTATGTAAATTTTCACATATGGTAGTCCAAGATTATGAAGGATAAGAAATGCAGAAAAAATACTTTCCAGCATTCAATAGAAAAGTATAATTAATGGATTAGAAATTAACAAAAATTAAGTATTTAAATTAAAATACAATTTTCACCTTTATGTCACCCTGCTATGCCATAATTTTCATCAACACATTTATTCATATTCTTGCATTATATATAAAAATTTGCCTGTAGTGTGTACCATTCTACAGCTCCAGAAGAAAAACTACTGACAGTACCCCAAATGCTCACAGTCAGTTTCACTACAGGTCTGCCTCAAAAATGCAAAAATCGTTTGTACATAATTATTACCTTTGTGTTTAATAATTAAAAGCACAAAACACAGATGTTACAATGTTCCATGTTCAAATTTCTGATCAGACTGCAACCAATATCATAGCACACCTCAATGACATATTCATCTTAATATCCTTTTGTACCTTACTGACTGGCAGTTCATTGTACTTGCAAACATGTGACATGCATATCACCAATCCCTGTGACAATGCCTGTCAGTAACCACATCTATACTACAAAACTTACTTGAGAGAAAGGTACAGTTGGAATCTTGACTAGAACTTTAGATGCCATGATGTTAATCTGTTCCTGGGTGCCAGTGAAAATAGAATTGCTGTGTCAGCTTAGTCACTATCCAACTCCAGCAGTGAGCACACCACACCTCCCACCTTATTGAGGGATGACTCACAACAACATTCAGGCTAAGTGTATGACTTTTACAGGCCACCTTCAGTACAGCCTTATGACCTTTGCAAATGACACATTTATAATACTGTACTTGAAAAAAAAAAACACTTCAAAACTTGGTACTAATCCTAGAATGTTTACTAAAAATAAATACACATTGATACATATTAAATGGTTATTAAGTGTAAGTATTATAGATAAATATCATACACATAGCAAATATGCATCAGTTTCTCTCAATAAGTACAACTTCTCCTCTAAATATTCATTATAATGGCTCCCATATGTCTGTATACCACTGGACAGACCCAAGTATTGATTATTTGTAACCTACAGGGTAGAATCATGGACTACCACCAGATAGCAGTGCATACAGTATATACTGAGTACAAGTTCATTTTCATGTACTGGTTTGATAATCATGTCACTGCCTGGTTAATAAACCAGGAATTAACAGCATTACGAAAATAACAATGGTGCTTCACAAAATCCTGTGATTGAACATGGCTGTGTTAAAAATTAAATGTGTGCAGACAGTTTCCCACAGAAATAATATCCAGCAGTTACAGATAGTGAGTAATCAAAGCATCACAGTTATAACAAAAATTGTGTGTACAAACAGGAAATTCTATTAATTCTGTACAGAGTAAATACATAAATATAGATAGTTATGAATTCTGATACACACAGAAGTACAGCAACTGAAAATATAAGTTTAGTATTCATAGTCAACAGGTCTGTATTTCAAAAATTATAGCAAAACATGTAAGGAATCACAGGTAAGTAATCAAACAGGGGCAAACTGAACACATACCAACTCTTTTCATGAAATGTATGTACTGCCTTTCTAACTACTTTCCCTCCATTTCTATACACACACCCCATTTTCCCAAATATCACAGACACTCCCAGACATGTATTTGATACTTTATTACAGTACTGTCATTCAAAATAATGATCTCTGGGTCTTTATCTTAATTGCTACAGTGCAAACAAGTAAAAGTATGCTATATTTAGTGATGATGAATGAGTCAAAATACAGCACCCCACAGTTCCTTGTATGGCTAATAACAATCTGAAATTTACTTGCAGGCACATGTGGGCAATACTGTGATCCCCAAATTAGTAAACACATTTTTCAGTTTGAGACCAAAAAAAAGTATTGCTTATATGCCTAACCAAGACACCTTGCAGACAAGGGTGTATGGAGCAGATGCTCCATGCATTCTTCACCTCAGCACTAGAAGACAGTGCATCCCTCAATTTGATTCAGATCAACATGAGAAAAACTATCAGAAGAGTGCCTCAGAAATTGTTTTATTCCACGTAAGGTTTGACGTTTCCAAAGCCCTGATGTAGATAAGTCTTCTGGAACATTACACTGTGTCATGAGTAAATGAATATACTCTGACATCCTTCAAAACATTTCGGTAAGTGAAATTACATGCTACATGGCATAACATCCCAGAAGATCTATTTCACTCCACTCACAAATTCTTATGAAAATTATTATTTACAAATATACTGGCATTTTTCACCATTCCAAACCCTTAATCACTTTTCTTTTAACTTGCTACATTCATGTTGTATTACAGTGAGAAACAGAACACAATAAAAAGCAAAGTGTTATACATACTGTGTGGCTTATTGTGTCTACATTCCATTTTCACCTGTTTTAATTTATGATTTTTAAACAGTCTTGCTATAAGTTCTGCAACCTAGATGAAAAATTAAACAAAGCATCCACTCTTAATACCAAATAATTTATTTGCAATAGTTTTAGGTTTCCATTTATAATATTGTCACTCAAAATGGCTTTCCTCTGCCTCAACGCAAGCCTTGAGACGCTCCGGCCACTTTGCTGTCACCGCACACACTGTCTCCATGGGGATCTCTGCCGCTGCCTTCACGAGGGATCTCTTCAGGCTCTCCAGGCGCTTTTGGCAAGCCATGTCCTCCAAAACAGCCCACAGTTTACAGTCCAGGGGTTTGAGGTCTGTACTCCCCGAGGGCCAATTCTCGGCGCTGATGAAGGCCAGAAGGTTCCTCCACAGCCACTTTTGAATCGTCTTGGTTTTGTGGGCAGGAGCTGAGTCCTGCTGGAAGACCCATTCCTGACCATTGAAGAGGGTCATGTTAAGAGGTTTCACAACTCCTTGTAGCACATCCTCTTCATACACTCAGGCACCAGTTTCACTCCTTTCTCACAAATATGAAGAGGTGTCACCCCCTGATGGGACACCCCCCCACCAAACCATGACATAGGAAGGATGATGACCCACCTACACCCTCAGAACACACCCCAAGGGACGTTTAAGCATAAAACTTGTTGTTCTGGTTGTTGTACTGCTCCTCAATGGTGAAGATTTTCTCGTCCATGAAGAGGATGTTTCGTGCCCGTTCTAGGCATGCCACTGAAGGAGATGCTCTGCTCTTGGCCATTGGAACTCCTTCAAAGCAGGAGTAAGGAGGTGTCCCTTTGAGCAGCGGTACGTTCTCATGCATAGATTGTCCCTGATGAGGCAAGACTTGATGTGTTCGATATGTTCAGCTTTCAGGACATGATCTTCTGTTTCCAGGATGGATTTTGGCGAATTCGCTCCCATACCATTTTTATAGCAGCTTCAGCCCTCACACTTTTCAGGCGTACTGCATGAGCCCTGTCTTCAACCCTCCAGCGTTCCTCATAATGTTTAATTGCCCGACAGATGACCATTCCCAAAATTTTCAATGGTTTTAAGAGTTTGAAAATTTTAAAATGGGATTTTCCGCAATAATGAAGGGCAATCACAGCCACACGGTTTTAAATGACACCGCACTCCATGTTGACGCTTTGACAGACACAAGCAAACTGCTTTGGCACAAGTACCTGAAGTGACAGTAGTCCAATTGCAGCCATCCTTACAACCTTCCAACCTCATTATCTCCAGCTTTGGACAACATGAAAGTTGTAACAGAACTTATGGCAGGACCAGCAATATCATTTACTTCACTTAGGAGTGATGAAAAAAGAAATTCCATACACATGGCAGTTAACACTGCAATGAACATGCATGAGATATCTAATGATTACAATTGCTGAATTCCATGGTACAGGACCTTCCTTGTGCAACTGACACCTACCCATCTAGTCAAGAAATTCTACACTTCAATAAAACCCAGATGTTTCTCAACCCTGTTCACCAAAGCATAGCACCGAATACCACAATGCACCAGTTCAATCCACTACAGACCTTCTGATCGCACTTAATTATGATACATTTTAAAACTGCCACCCCATTTATGCTTACTTATCCAAATGGTCTCCTTCATTCTGTTTTCCAACCAAAATGTAAGCATTTCACTTCACCAATGTGTTGCACATGTACTACGCATTAGACATGTAATGACAAGTTACAATACGCAGTAAAGTAAATAGTTGGTAACACAAGTTCAGGCCTGTTACTTTCAGATTAGTTTTCATACACTACTGTAAGTTCAAAAGTAAAATGTAAACCTTTTCCAATTCATTCTCTAATTTTCTGACAAGGATATTAGAAGTTGAATATTATACATGGCTAATACAAATCCTGGCCAGTGAATCATATCCCAAGCAAGCTCAATTAAATTACATCACCTAAATCCTACCTTTGTAATATCCATTTAACCCTTTCAGTACAACCTGAAGGCTTCTTATAGCCGTGTACTGTACATTATCATAAAATGGTTGACAATATCAACATCACTCTGTTTTTTAGCAGTAATTTTCCAAGAAGACCCCAATTCAAAATTCCATATCAATTCATTTCCTTACAGAGGGGGATAAATTCACGGCTGCCTTTCAGATCACTCCTGTTACTTATGAGACACAAGCTCTCCGATAGTATGGGAAAATACCTATTCATAAATGTAGTGACAGTAGGCTTAATCATGTTTTAAAAAAATGCACTTTAAATTGCAAAAAGGAAATATGTCAATATTTCACACTGTCAAAACAAGGTAACAGATATATTTTTCCTTCTTAGGCACAGAAAATACAACACCATGTAGAATAATTTTGCAGTACTTTTTGTACTTCAGAACTACACTTGAAGAGAACTTTTTAGGCAAATATGACAAATGTGTGAAAAGAAACTGGAAACATTTAGTTTCGGGTTAAGTGAAAATACCTGGTTTCCTCTGCTACTTCTTTTTAAAAAACAGCATCACTTTTATATGATCCATTTGTTTTACTGTAACCACTTATTTCAGTGGGAAGACCTTTATTTTACAAAAGAAAATCATCAGAATTACGGCTGCTACACAACCCACAACTTCATGTAGAAGTCTTTAAACAATTTTAAATAACACCTGTTCAGTGCCAATATATACTTACTTACTTACTCCATGGAGCAGAGTCCTTCTTGAGAAGCTAACCAGTAAACTCTGCAGCTAGTCAAGAAATTCCCCTCATTTATGGAACCCGAAAGTCCCTCACCGTACCCACAAGTGCCCGCCACCTGTCCCTATCCTGAGCCAACTCCATCCAGTCCCCACAACCCCCTCCAACTTCCTGAAAATCCATCTTAATATTATCCTCCCATCTACATCTTGGTCTCCCCAATGGCCTCTTTCCCTCAGGCTTCCCCACCAACACCCTGTGCACACCTCTATCCTCCCCCATACGCGCCACATGCCCTGCCCA
>Ga0268261_10001346_pt1 | contig 16771 bp, 12 predicted proteins | sample TergutNc150P1_FD_190353 | JGI IMG/M metagenome (GOLD analysis project Ga0268261, IMG submission 190353) | Nasutitermes corniger P1 segment gut microbial community from laboratory colony in Florida, USA - Nc150 P1 (SPAdes) (version 2) | ecosystem: Host-associated > Arthropoda: Insects >...
ACTTCCACCACCAGGTGCTGGTTTGTCACTATCTACCGCTTCTAAAAATTGATACAATCTCATTTCAATTAAATTCATTTTATTCCCCCTAAATTATTTGTTGGTTATATACCACTAAATCACCATTCTTAAAGACATGACTAACATGGTTAATCCCAAAGTTATATATTGTATATTCAATATTTGGTGCATTCATAATAACGATATCTGCTTTTTTACCTACTTTAATAGATCCAATTTCATCGCTTAATTCCAATGAACATGATCCATTAACTATCGCTGAGTTATAAACTTCTAACGGTGTCATCTTATAACCACGAGATGCGATTTGTAGAGTCAGTTGCATGTTCGCATTAGGACATGATCCTGGATTGAAGTCAGAACAAATTGTTACGGCGATTCCTTTATCTATCATCAATCTAGCTCTTGCATAATCTTTGCCTAGATTGAACGAAGTTGCTGGTAGTAAGTTTGCGATCACATTAGCTTTTGACATCTTATCCATATCATCATCTGATGTTGCCATTAAATGCTCTGCTGATAGAGCATTGATGTCAGCTGCTAAAGCAGCACCACCCATAGGAACGACTTCATCCGCATGAATCTTTACTTTAAAACCAAGTTGTTTGGCTTTTTCTAAAACTCTTCTAGATTGTTCTTTATTGAATACCGCATCTTCACAGAAGATATCAACATACTTAGCATCATCTTTGTACTTAGATAACTCCGGTAACATTTCATCAACGATGTAATCAATATAAACATCAGGATTTTCTTTATGTTCTTTCGGTATCGCATGAGCAGGCATAAAGGTATTCACTATACCAATTGGATGGTCATGATCAACCTTTAAAGCAACTCTTAGTTGTTTTAATTCAGTCTCAGTATCTAAACCGTATCCTGTTTTAGCTTCTACTGTTGTTACTCCATGCAACAACATGATATCCGCAAAGTGCATCGCCTTATCATATAGTTCATCAAAAGATGCTTTTCTTGTAGACTCAACGGTATTTAAGATACCACCACCTTGTCGTAGAATATCTAAGTAAGCCACACCTTGTAGTTTTAAATCATATTCATGTTCCCTAGAACCACCAAATACTAAGTGAGTGTGAGCATCGATTAATCCAGGTAGTACAATTTGACCCTCTGCATCAAACAATTCAGTATCGGCATCTACATATTTAGAATAATCCCCACTACCATAAGCTTCAATTATTTCATCCTTAATCACAAGATAAGCATCTTCAATGATATCACTGTGTTTTAAAGCATCGTATTTTAAAGGTAAATCTTTATGGTCTAACGTATATAATTTACCAATATTAAAAATAATTGTCTTCATTTAATTCCTTCTTTCTTGAAAATAAACTCTATTTAAATTATATGTTATTTTGAATATTTTTTATATACCATTGCTTAAAAAAAAACTACGATTTATTAAGTGCATTTACACTTAGTAAACAATAGTCTTTTTTATATTAAATATGGTATTCGATAACTTTTTCTAAAGAGAAATCTCTAAGTTTTAAAGAACTAGTAACACTGTTTACTAATTCTTCTAAAGAGATATCATGTAATGTAGATGTATCTCTTAATCCTTGATAGTAAGCTGCGATATCTTCTAGACAAGCTCTAGGTACAAGTCCTATAAACTCACTACCTGTAATTTCAATATTGAAACGTCTAGCTTCCATAACAACTGCTTCATAAGCACGATAAACACTTGTTTGGGTATAGTCAGTAATATTCATTGTACATTGAATATATGTTTCATACTCAGCAGGTCCTGCTTGAATATTTTTATAGCCACCACCAGATAAACGAATCGCTTTAGCGATGAAAGCAATGGCCTCTTTATCTTTAGTTGCACAATCGATATTATAAGCGATTAATGGTGGACGACACCCAATTGCAGTGACACCTGCCGTTGGATGAATTTCATTCTTACCAAAATCAGGATACCAATTAGGATCCTTTAATTTTTCAGGCATACCTTCAAATTCACCTTTACGGATATTTGGTAGTTTTTCTCTATCAGCTTTTCTAGCTGAGTAAGAATATAAGAAGACAGGAACATCAAATTTCACACTGACATCTTTAGCACATTCAATCGATAAATCTACCGCATCTTCAATACTCATCCCTTTAATAGGGATAAAGGGAACAACATCAGTTGCTCCCATTCTTAAATGTTCACCTTTATGTTGAGTCATATCAATTTCTTTAGTAGCGATACCAATTGCTTCTACTACCGCATCTTTAACAGCTTGTGGTTGCCCAATAACAGTTACTACCGTACGGTTATAAGTCGCATCTGGTTCAACACTTAACAACTTGACATTATCCTTGTTTTTTAAAGGTTGAATTATTCTATCAATTTTTTCTAAATCTTTTCCTTCTGAAAAGTTAGGAACACATTGAACAATTTGTTCCATTTAAGTTATCCTTCTTTCTTTATTAGATAGCGCCTTTTTCTTTTAGACGATCTTGTAATTTTGAACCGTAACCAGCAGTACCATGGCTACCTCTGTTTCTTCTATCAATGTTAGTTGGCTCTAACGCGATAGGAGCATGCATGTCTCTGTTTTCTAATAAACCAGCAACACCAGCGATACCTTGAGTTCCTTCTAATTTACACTCATCACATTGGCAAGTGTGCTCATACTTGATATCTGGCTCAGTATAAGTAGTGATAACACCTTCATAGTTTCTTAATAACCATTTACGTGGTGCTTGAGATACTACATAGTTAGGCATTACAGGAATTTTTCCTCCACCTGCAGGTCCATCAACTACGAATGTAGGAACCGCATAACCAGAAGTATGTCCTCTTAATCCTTCAATGATCTCAATACCTTTAGATACTGGAGTTCTAAAGTGAGCTAAACCTTGAGAAAGGTCACATTGGTAGATGTAGTAAGGACGAATTCTCATTTTTACTAATCCGTGCATTAATTTTTTCATTGTGTGGATACAATCATTTACACCAGCCATTAATACTGTTTGGTTACCCATTGGGATACCAGCGTTTACTAACTTCTCGATTGCAGCTCTAGATTCGTTAGTGAACTCTTGTGGATGGTTGAAGTGAGTGTTCATCCAGATTGGATGATACTTTTTAAGCATATTTACTAAATCATCAGTGATACGTTGTGGTAATACAACTGGGTATCTTGATCCTAAACGGATGATTTCAACGTGCTCGATAGCTCTTAAGTTAGAGATAATGTATTCTAATTTATCATCTGGTAATGTTAAGCAATCTCCACCTGATAATAATACATCTCTGATTTGTGGAGTATTTTTGATATATTCAATACATCCATTAATTTGATCCATATTAACTGGATCATCAGTTGTACCAGTAAATCTTCTTCTAGTACAGAATCTACAGTACATTGGACAGATATCAGTTGTTAAGAATAAACAACGATCTGGATATCTATGAGTTAATCCTTTTACTGGAGAATCAGTATCTTCATGTAAAGGATCTACATCGTCCTCTAATGAAATTTCACTTTCAAACTCAGTTGGAATTGATTGTTTCGCAACTGGATCGTTTGGATTGTTTAAATCAATAATTGAGAAATAGTAAGGTGTAATTGACATTCTTAAACGACTAATTGTTTCCTTTAACTTCTCTTTAGTTTCTTCTGAAACTTCAATATTGTGTTTTGCCCAAATTTCTTCTAATTCTTCAATTTTAGAAACTTTGCTTTTTAATTGCCATTTCCAGTCATTCCATTGCTCATCAGGAACACCTGCGAAAAGGTCATTAGTTAGTGTACGTTCTACATTTTGCATAATTCTTCCCCTTTTTGTCTAATTTTTTATATTCTGTTTTTTTAACGAGATCCCATAAACTCGTGATTAGTTAAACTAATCAGTATAAAAAGATATCAAATATCTATTTATTCTTAATAATGTTTTGAACAAACTCTCGTGTTGCGATGTAAGGTAATGTGATATGGTCTTTACCTTTCATTTGTTCATTGTATTCTACACAAGTTTCAATTGATGCTTCATTACGCGCCCAATTACGTCTTGCAACGCCACCCATGACATCCCATAACATTGCTTCATATAGGATTTCATCAACTCTGGTAGATCCATCTAATACCATACCAAATCCACCATTGATTGATTTACCGATACCAACACCACCACCATTGTGTAAGGCGATTAGTGACATACCACGTGCTGCATTACCCGCATAACAATGGGTTGCCATTTCAGCCATTACGTTAGAACCATCTTTAATGTTAGATGTTTCTCTAAACGGTGAATCAGTACCAGAGACATCATGATGATCACGACCTAACATTACAGGTCCTATCTCACCATTTCTAACCATCTCATTAAATTTTAATGCGATATTGGTACGTCCCCAAGCATCTTGGTATAAGATACGTGCTTTTGTACCGACAACTAAAGCATTCTTCTTAGCATCTTTAATCCACTTCCAATTGTCGTAATCTTGGAAACGACGATTTGGATCGATAATAGACATTGCTGCTTGATCAGTTGCATCTAAATCACTATCTTTACCAGATAGACATACCCATCTAAATGGTCCATAACCATAATCAAATAACATTGGACCTAAGATATCTTCTACGTATGATGGCCAAATAAATCCATCTAACTCATTAACACCATTCTTAGAAATTTCAATTACACCAGCATCATATACTGCTTTCATAAATGAATTTCCATAATCAAAGAAATACGTGTTGTTTGCGACTAAACCTTTAATCGCATTGAAGTGTCTTACTAACGATTCGTTAACTAATGATTTAAACTTAGCGTTATCACTAGCTAGTAAAGCTGTTCTTTCTTCAAAGCTTAATTGTACTGGACAATACCCACCATCATAAGGTTCATGACAAGATGTTTGATCTGATAATAAATCAATGTGAATATTATTCTCTAAGGCATATTCTAATAAATCAACCACGTTACCTAAGTAGGCAATCGCAATTGCTTGTTTTTCTTCTTTTGCTTTTAAGGCAACTTCAAATGCTTCTGCAGCACTTCTTGTTACCACATCTACCCATCCTTGTTCAAAACGAGTATTGATTCTAGATTCATCAACTTCTGCTACTAAGGCAACCCCACCAGCAATCTTACCAGCTTTACCTTGTGCACCAGACATTCCACCTAAACCAGAAGTTACAAACAGTAAGCCTTCCATATCTTTAGCCCCATCTTTTATCTTACGAGAGGCATTTAATAAGGTTGAATACGTTCCATGAACGATACCTTGTGGTCCGATATACATCCAACCACCAGCTGTCATTTGACCATAGTTAGCTACACCTAAGGCAGTTAATCTTTTGAAATCATCCAAGTTATCAAATAACCCTACTGTTAATCCATTGGTAATCATTACTCTAGGAGCAGTTTTATTTGAATGGAACAATCCTACTGGATGTCCTGATTGTATAACTAATGTTTGCTGGTCATTCATAATTTGTAAGTACTTATTAACTAATACATATTGCATCCAGTTTTGGAATACTTGACCAGTTTCACCATAAGTTACTAACTCATAAGGATATAAAGCAATTTCAAATGAAAGGTTGTTGTCGATCATTACTTGGAATGCTTTTCCTTCAGTAGTAGCTGCTTGATACTCATCGATTGGTTTAGGAGAGATATTTCCCTCTGGTCTAAAACGATAACCATAAATACGACCATGCGTCATTAATTCTTCATAGAACTCTTTACCTAATTCTTCATGATATTCTTCTGGAATGTATCTTAAAGCATTCATTAATGCTAGTTCGATATCTGAATCATTTAAAGTTAATTCACGTTTAGGGGCACGTCTAATCCCCTCTACAAAGGCAGGAACTTTTTCTGGAATATCGGTAATCTTTACTTCCATTGCCTGCATGATACTCTTGTTGTCTAACATGTAATAGCTCCTTCTAAATTTCTAGTGGTACTACTTTTTCAACAGCTTCAACAATCACGTTGTTAAAGACTAATTCTTCTACTTTATTCATATCAGGTTTAATCACTCGATCAGTTTTCATAAAATCAACTTTTTCTCTAACGATATCATAAGCGATTTTTGAACCCTTACCTAATTTATCAATTCTTCTTAAATCTACTGCCTGGCAAGCTGTAAGTAGTTCCATTGCTAGTACGTATTGGACATTCTGTAAGATTTCTCTTGCTTGTCTTGCAGCAATTGTTCCCATAGATACATGGTCTTCTTGGTTTTCACAAGATGGAATTGAATCTACTGAAGCAGGATGCGCTAGTACTTTGTTTTCACTAACTACTGCAGCTGCAGAATATTGAACAATCATAAATCCAGAGTTTACACCAGGACTTTTAACTAACATTGAAGGTAATCCATTAGAAAGATTTTTATTAACTAATCTTTCAATTCTTCTTTCAGAAATATTTGCGATTTCTGCTAGAGCAATCTTTAAGAAATCAAATGGTAATGCCATAGGTTGTCCATGGAAGTTTCCACCACTTAATACATCTTCTTGATCTGGGAATACTAGCGGGTTATCCGTAGCAGCATTCAATTCAATATCCACTCTAGATTTAATAAAGTTAATCGCATCTTTACTCGCCCCATGAATTTGAGGTAAACATCTAATTGAGTAAGCATCTTGGTTTCTTAACTCACCTTGTCTAGTAATCGCACTAGAACCATCAATTAATTTTAAGAAGTTACGTGCAGTCGCAAGTTGACCGATTTGACCACGTGCTTCATGTATTCTTGGATCATAAGCATCTTTAACAGCTGTTAAAGCTTCAGCAGAAACCATTGCGGTAATATCCGCAAGTTTCATTGTATTGATTGCATCGTAAGTCGTTAATGCACCAACACTTGTCATCGCTTGTGTTCCGTTAATTAATCCTAAACCTTCTTTTGAAGCAAGCCCGCTTAATAATTCTAAACCAGCTGCTTTCATACCGTTCTTACCAGTGTATTTTTTACCTTGGTAGAATACTTCACCGTAACCTAACATTGGTAATATCATATGAGATAATGGTGCTAAATCACCAGAAGCTCCTAGTGATCCTTTCTCAGGTACGACCGGTGTAACTCCAGCATTCAACATGTCTAATAATAATTGAACCGTTGATACTCTCACACCAGAGAATCCTTTAGCAATTGAGTTAACACGTAGTAACATCATTCCTCTAACGATTTCGATAGAGAATGGATTACCTACACCAACCGCATGGGTAATAATTAGATTCTTTTGTAACTTAGCAGTGTTCTTTGGGTTGATTACTGTTTCTGATAAAGAACCAAAACCAGTCGTAATACCATAGCGTACCGCTTCATTTGAAACATAATGTTCAACTAAATCACGAGATTTTTGCATGTTTAACTTCGCTTCATTAGTTAACTCTACTTTAGCATTGAATCTAGCAACTGCTACAAATTCTTCTAAAGTCAGATTGTTTCCGTCAAGTTTAACTACTTTCATCTAAATCATCCTTTTTTGTATTTTTTATGTTTTTGTCATGTATTAATATTATAGACCTATAAAAACATTAAATCAATAGGAATTTTTATCAAAAATCATACATCATGAGAATGTAATAATTTTTTATCACGTTGATTGTTAAGATTATGTTATAGAGTTTTCTAATAGTAAACGGATATAGAGTAATCTTGATGTATGTATAATTTATTTAGAACTAATATAATTTATCTATAAGTATTTTGTATACATGATAAATTAGAAATATTATAAGTAATAAAATAACTTTATAAAATCAAAAAATAGAGCCTATAGCTCTATTTCTAAATATAAAGGAACATGATCTTGTCTAGGTCCTGAATCAATCATATCTGATCTCTTGATTTTATCTTCAATATCTTTACTTGTTAAGAAGTAATCAATTCTCCAGCCAGAATTATTAATTTTACTTGTTCTAACTCTTTGAGCAAACCATGAGTAAACACCTTCGACATTACCATGCATTTTTCTAAATGTATCTACAAATCCTGCATCTAATAGGTTTCTGAAACCTTGACGTTCTTGATCGGTAAATCCTGCATTCATACGATTACCTTCTGGATTAGCAAGGTCAATCTCTTCTACAGCTACATTGTAGTCACCACAAGCAATAACTGGTTTAATCTTATCTAAATTAACTAGATAATCTTTATATTTATCATCCCATTGCATACGTTCTTCTAAACGATTTAAACCATCTCCTGCATTTGGTGTATAGACTTGTGTGATAAAGAAGTTTTCAAATTCTAAGGTGATGATTCTACCTTCATCATCCATCGTAGATGGTGCATCTATTTTAGGAAAGGTTACCTCTGGATGTTCTAGATCGTTCTTGTATAAGAACATTGTTCCTGCATAGCCTTTTCTAGCTTCACCTGTACTAGATCTCCATACCATTTCATAGTCTGAAAACATTTCATTTATTATATGGATATGGGCTTTAGTAGGACCACTATCCTTTAATTTAGTTTCTTGTAATGCAATGATATCCGCATCCATATCAACGATTGTTTTTAATACTGCTTGACTCATCTTAGCACGATCACTATCACTAGTTAATGCCGCATTTAATGAATCGATATTCCATGATATAACTTTCATAATTTCCCCTATACTTTCTCTTCTATAAAGTTTCCATTTTCAAAATCCCAATGACCTTGTAAGCCACTACCTAGTTCAAAGTGCAACATACCAATACCTAAGTCTAAACAAGTATTCTTGTTTTCTTTTTCTACATAAGCATGAATGACATTGTTTAAGTAGGTTAATCTTACCGGTTGTCTATTAATTGCAGATGGTGCTTTAGCTAAAGCTTTTAATCCATTGATGATATCTTCTGTTAGTGAGACATCACTTTCAACCATGAAAGAATCTATTACTCTAACACTACGATGGGTTGAAAAATGGATGATCTTTTCTTTATTTGACAGATCTTCTTTTACAATACCTAATGCGATAATCGCAATGATTACTTCATTTTCTTTTAAATCAAACTCACTTGTTTTATCGATGTTAGTACCAATCCAACAAGTACCAATATCAAGTGATGTCGCTTTTAAGACTAATTGTTCAGTGTAGTAACCTAACTTCTTGTAGTTTGTTTTATCTTCATTGTTTGATACCAATACAATGTATGAATCAACATTTGTAAAGTATCCGTATGATTTTTTAATACGTTTAAAACTATCACCATCATTAACGACCATTCTAATATCAACCTCTTTAAATAAATCAATCATTTCTTGTAGTAGGTCTAGTTTTTCTTTAGAAATAGCTTTCTTTTCAAAAGATCTTCTCGATACACGATGATCGATAGCTTTGATTAAATCTTCTCTCATATACATCTCCTTAAATAAGACTATCTATATCTTAACAAACTTTAAGCAATATAAAAAGCAACTAGATTTACTAGTTACTTCTATTTATCATTTAAGATAATCTTTGACCAAATCTTAAGTTGAATACCTCATGTGGAGCTAAACGACATAGACTTGCACAGTTACCTCTATTGGTATAACCTAGACCAAACCAGATATCACGATTAGCACTAAAAGTATTGATAACATCTTGTAATGAACGATTACGATGTCTAAATATCTCTAAGTGTAAATGTGGTCCAGTAGAGAATCCAGTAGAACCTACGAATCCAATCGTTTGTCCTTGTTGGATGGTATCACCAAATTGAGCAAATCTAGATAAGTGACCATATAGGAATGTATATGTATCATTTCCTATTTGATGGGCAGTTACCATGTGGTTACCATATCCACCACCAGTCGAACCTGTCATTAAGACAACCCCGTTAGCTGGTGAAGCAATCGGTGTACCAGTAATAGCTGCGATATCTAATCCTGGATGCCATCCACCACCAAACGATGCTGGATAGAACCATGCGATTGATGAAATCCAACCAACGTTAACAGGGATTCTTAATCCGTTACTAGAAGCGATAATGTCGTTAACATTGATGTTTTCTAAACGGTTATTGAATTGTGCTTGACGTCTTTGTTCTTCTCTCATCTGCTCAAATAATTGAGCTTCACGATTACGCATATCTGTAATCATTTGATTTTGTTGGGCTTGTAACTCTCTAAGTTGAATACGATCTTGTTCTAAAGTAGCGATCTTTACTTCTAATTGTTGGCTTAGTAAGTTTAAATCATTAACCGCATCGTTATTGGCACGATTAATGGCTTGAACACCTTCCATCTTAGTAAAGAAGTCATCTAAACTATTGGCATTGATTAAGAAATCAATCAATAGGTTATCGTTATGAAACTCTTGAGCTAAAGCGATTCTTTCTAATATCTCAGTTTCTAAAGCACTGATGTTTTCTTCTGTAATTCTAATTTCTTCTTCAGTTTGAATAATTTCTTGTTCTTTCTGAGCTATCAAGATTTCATTAGCTTGGATGGCTTGAACTAATAATTGAATGTCATTATTAATTTGAGCAATCTCAGCTTGAATATCAGTTCTAGCTTGTCTTGCGCTATCACGTTGTGATCTTAAGTAAGCTTCAAACTGTGTACAGACATTTAAGTTTGCTTGAAAACTAGAACGTCGATTACAAAGTCTTTGATAGTGAGCCATGTTTGATCCAAAGTCGTTGTTTGCTTGAACACTATAAGATACACTCAGTACGAGTACTAAAGACATTATTCCCAAAATATATCTTCTCATATTATTTCCCTCTGTTTACTATACTTTTAAATAACGACCAACTGATATTAAGGAACCGATCATTCCTACTACAGCACCTAAACCTAATAGACCGAAAGCAACCATATCAATGTTTGCTAGGGTTTCAAATTGTAAGGCTTGCGATACGAAGAAACCACCTTGGAACTCTTCTAATAATCTTCGATAAGCTAGAATGGTTGCAGCTAGTGGGATGATAGAACCTAGAATACCAATTAGGATTCCTTCTAATACGAATGGGAATCTGATATAGGTATTACTTGCCCCTACAAGACGCATGATAGATATTTCATTCTTTCTCGCAAAGATGGTCAGCTTGATCGTATTGGCAATTAAGAATACCGCTAATAGGATAAGGGCTGACATAAAGAAGATGAGGACACCGGATACGGACTGGAAGATTTCAATTAATGTATGAATACCACCCGTACCGTAGTTGACACTACGTATTCCTTCAATTTCTCCTATTTGTCTTGAGACACCATCAAAGTCAGAGTTACCTTCCTCTAAAGAGATACGGTAAACGTGAGACATTGGATTATCATCTCTAAAACGTTCAATGATTGCAGCATTCTCTCCAGAAGCCGCAAGATATCTTTCAAATTCATCGTCACGATGGATGAATTCGACACTTTTAACACCAGGAATCGCTCTGATTAAATCACCTAAGTGATCGGTACCAGCTTCCGGGTTAAAGACTTGTGTTTGATCAAAGTTGTTGTCGACTAAAGCTCTAATGGTGATACTCTCTTCAATCGACCCCATGAATGATCGCACATTTAACGATAAGACGGTAAACAATGATACTAAGATTAAAGTTACCGCTACTGCTGTGATTGCTGAGAAGGACATCCAGAAGTTTCTAAAGATTCCTACTACAGCCATTTTAAAATGTCTACCAAGTTTGTAAATCATCTGTATACCCCCCAACCATCGTATCATGGCTTACATAACCACTCTCTATTGTAATCGTACGATGTTTGTACGTATTTACCATCTGACGATCATGTGTCACCATTACTATGGTGGTTCCACGTTTAGAGATATCCTCTAAAAGTTTCATGATCTCCTTACTTGCCTCAGGATCTAAGTTTCCAGTCGGCTCATCCGCAATAACAACAGCCGGATCATTGATGATTGCTCTTGCGATTGCTACACGTTGTTGTTGGCCACCCGATAACTCGTTAGGAAAAGCTTTCGCTTTATCCTCTAATCCAACTAGATTTAAAACATTTAATACTTGTTTTCTAATCTGACTTGGATGTTTACCAATTACCTCTAAAGCAAATGCGATATTTTCATATACGGTCTTTTTTGGTAATAGTTTATAGTCTTGGAAGACTACCCCAATCGTACGTCGATACTTAGGTACCTTACGATTAGGAATTTTATTAACGACTTCACCATTGACTGTAACAGTTCCACCTGTTGGCTTTTCTTCACGATATAATAACTTAATAAACGTTGATTTACCTGCACCAGTAGGTCCAATGATATAAACGAATTCACCTTTTCCAATAAATAGATTGACATCGTTTAATGCATGAACACGACCTTTACGGTACATTTTCGTCACATTATCAAATTTAATCATTACTTCACCATCCCCTTTTTCTCTCTTAATACAGAATTAATTACGTCTTCTAAATCACCTGACATAATTAAACTTGGATTGGTCGACTCATAGTTTGAGCGATGATCCTTTACTAAAGAATATGGATTAAATGTATAGGATCTTATCTGACTACCAAAATTGGCATTCACATATTCACCTTTTAATTCTTTTAATTGTGCTTCTTTTTCCTGTATTTTTAATTCTAATAACTTAGATTTTAAAACTTCTAAGGCAATTGCCTTATTTCTAGTTTGTGAGCGTTCGTTAGAACAGTTCACAACAATACCTGTTGGTAAGTGGGTAACCCTTACGGCTGAATCGGTGGTATTAACCGATTGACCACCAGCCCCACTTGATTTAAAGGTATCAATTTGTAGGTCGTTATCGTTTAATTCAATCTCTTTAATATCATCTAATATCGGAGAGACATTAACACTAGCTACGGTAGTATGTCTTTTCCCAGATGCATCAAATGGTGAGATACGGACTAAACGATGTGAACCTTTTTCATTTTTTAATAATCCATAAGCATAAAGCCCATCGATTTTAAAGGTAATATTTTTAATACCGACATCCTGTGCATAGTGGGCACTTAAGACATCAATTTTAAAACCCTTCTTCTTTGCATAAGACACATACATCTTATACAGCATTTCAACCCAATCTTGACTCTCCGTACCACCAGCTCCAACATGGATTTCCATAATCGCATTGGATTGGTCGTAGTCTTCATCCATCAACAAGTAGGTTTCAAAAGAATTGAAGACCTGTTGAAGGTAGGTTGCGGACTTATCAACTTCGTTGGCTATTTCATGATCATACTCTTCATGTAACATGGCTAGGAAAGACTTGGTGTCTTCAATTAAACCAGTGATAAGATGGTATGATTCTAAGATATGCTTATTGTTGGAGATGATGGTTGAATTAGATAAGACTAAATCATGGTTACTGTAGTAACTTGGTTCCATCATCATATTCTCTATATCAACAATCTCTAATTCTAACTCTTTTAAATAATCTAAATCGATTAATAACTTCAAAGAATTTTCAATGTGATTGACTGAGTTTTTTATCTCATAAACATCCATATCTATTTCTTATTCTTACGCTCTTTACGACTTTGATTTCTTCTTTGGGCACGATTTACTGGCTTAACTTCTTCTTCGATAACTTCTTCTTCCTCTTCTTTAGTCGGTTGATCTGATATCTTATTAATCGTTAAGTTCATAATCGAATAAGTCACATCACGTGCAATCGATACAAACAATTGTGTGAATAACTTCTCACCTTCATCACGATATTCTTGAACTGGTTGCTTTTGAGCATAAGCTCTTAAATGGATACCTTCTCTTAACTTAGACATGGTATCAATATGCATCATCCAATAGTTATCGATCACTGAGATTAAGATTAATCTTTCAATTGCCTTGTATTGATCTGGATTTTGACTTCTCTCTTCTAACCAAATGTTTTTAGCCTTATCTTGTAAATAAGTCGTTAACTCAGGATTAGATTTATCTTGTATTTCAGATACCGAAATATTACCTTCTTTAAAAATACGGTTCTCTAAAGTTTTAACGATATTCTCACGATTATAATCTCTTGTTTCTGGATCATAGTTTTGAGCAACGATATTTTCAATCGTTTCATCAATCATCGATAAGATGGTTTCTTTCATTGATTCAGAAGTTAAAACTTTATCCCTATTCGCATAAACGTTATTTCTATGTGATGAAATCACATCATCGTATTCCAATAAATGCTTACGAATATCGAAGTTATATCCCTCACCACGTTTTTGAGCACCTTCAATCGCTTTAGAAAGAATGCTTGATTCAATGGCTTCATCCCCTTGAATACCAGTAAACATCTCTTTTAAACGATCGTTCGCAAACCTTCTTAATAACTCATCTTCAAACGATAAGTAGAAGACTGATTCTCCTGGATCACCTTGACGTCCTGAACGTCCACGTAACTGGTTATCGATACGTCTTGATTCATGACGCTCACTACCAATTACCGCTAGTCCACCAAGATTTCTTGTTTCATCAGTTAATTTAATATCGGTACCACGTCCCGCCATATTCGTTGCGATTGTTACTGATTTAAAATGACCAGCTTTTGCGATAATCTCTGCTTCACGAGCATGGTTCTTCGCATTTAAGATCTCATGAGGTACACCTAGTTTTTTAAGGTATTGTGAAATCTCTTCCGATGTTTCAACCGCAACTGTACCAATTAGGACAGGTTGACCGACATCGTACTTCTCTTTAACTTGGGCAGCTAAAGCTTCCATCTTAGCTTTCTTATTTGAATAAATACGATCTGATTTATCATCTCTTTGTACAGGTACATTAGTAGGTACTTCAATAACATACATATTGTATGTTGTTGAGAATTCTTCCTCCTCAGTCTTAGCAGTACCGGTCATACCAGCTAATTTATCATATAATCTAAAGAAGTTTTGGTAAGTAATAGTTGCCATAGTTTGGGTCTCATCATTAATCTTAACCCCTTCTTTAGCTTCAATCGCTTGGTGTAAACCATCAGAATACTGACGACCTTCCATAACACGACCTGTAAAGGCATCGATAATCATAACTTCACCATCACGCACTAAATAGTCCACATCGTTATGCATCACATAGTTAGCTCTAAGAGCATTGTTGATGTGGTGAACTAAAGAGTTGTGCTCTAATTGGTAAATGTTCTTAATATTAAACATCTTCTCCGCTGCTTTAATCCCACTTGAAGTTAAAACAATAGCTTTCGTTTTTTGATCAATTTCATAATCTTCTGGCTTTAATGTACGTGCAAAAGTATTAGCCATCGTATAAAGTTGTCTAATGTTCTTTTGACCACCCGAAATAATCAATGGGGTTCTAGACTCATCAATTAAGATTGAATCGACCTCATCGACAATCGCAAAATGTAGACCACGTAAAACACGTTGATCTAAGTTTTGAACCATGTTGTCGCGTAGGTAATCAAAACCTAACTCTGAGTTAGTCGTATACGTAATATCCGCATTGTAAGCTTCTCTTTTTAAAGTAGAGCCATTCTCATGTAAGTTAAGCCCTACATTTAGACCTAACCAAGAGAATACTTGTCCCATCTCTTCAAAGTCACGCTTAGATAAGTATTCATTGACTGTTACGATATGAACACCCTTACCTTCTAAGGCATTTAAATAAGCAGGCATTACCGATGTTAAGGTTTTACCTTCCCCTGTTTTCATCTCTGCGATATCACCAAAGTGCATGACAATACCACCGACAATTTGTACGAAGAAAGGATATAAACCTAGAACTCTTTTAGAAGCTTCTCTTGCGACCGCAAAAGCTTCCGGTAAGATTTGATCTAGTGTTTCACCTTTAGCGATACGCTCTCTAAATTCATCGGTTTTAGCTTGTAACTGCTCATCGCTTAAACTCGCAGTTTGTTGTGCTAAAGCATCTACTTGGTTCGCAATCTTTTCAACCTTAGAGTAGTGCTTGTTTGCTGGATTAAATAATTTATTAATAAATGTCAACATTTATCTATACATCTCCTATCTATTTCTTGTATCCTTCGATACTTTGTTAGATTAATCACTCTACATTATAACATTATTTTCTATCCATTTAAACTAATCGTGATATTTTTAAATGCTTTGTTTACTCTAAGTTAACTATTTACATTATTTAGGTCAATTATCTTATGATTTATCATCTTTATTTCATCAATAGAGTCTTTTATATCATTAGTTACTCGATTACATAGATAAATAATTAAACCAGTAGTGACTTGATAATCACGACCAACCCTACCTGCGATTTGTACGAGTACTGACTTTGTATACAGTCTATTCTCTGCATTCATTACAATTACATTCAATCCCTTTAAGGTAATCCCTCTTTCTAATACGGTTGTTGATACCATTACCTTAATCTTACCCTCTTTAAATAAATCTAGTTTATCAACACTCATATTAGTAGAATCCACATTGATTGATTTAATCCTGAATAATTTTAATAAACGATGTATACTAAGGGTTTGTTTCTTACTTTGACAAAAGACAAGGTATGGATCTTTGGAAGTTTTTAATAGCTTAAGTAACTCATAGTACATTCTACCTTGATGGACATTAATAATCTCTGGTATTGGTAAGACCTTTAAATGATGACGATGGTATAACTTTACATGTTTAATCTTAGTTTGATAGTACTTACTAGGTACAGTTGCTGAGATATAAAGAAACTGTTTACTAGATAAAGCAGCATCATTTTCTAGTTTAAAGTTATCACAGTAAGGAAAGGCATCGATTTCATCGATGATTAATAAATCAAATATCTTCTTATATTTATATAGTTGATGGGTAGTTAAGAAAACTAATTGTGCTTGTGGTTGGTAAGATTTATCACCATATACTAGACCAAACTTATCACTTTTAAAATACTGTGAGATTCTTATA
>Ga0268261_10001347_pt1 | contig 16770 bp, 10 predicted proteins | sample TergutNc150P1_FD_190353 | JGI IMG/M metagenome (GOLD analysis project Ga0268261, IMG submission 190353) | Nasutitermes corniger P1 segment gut microbial community from laboratory colony in Florida, USA - Nc150 P1 (SPAdes) (version 2) | ecosystem: Host-associated > Arthropoda: Insects >...
CACACACACACACACACACACACACACACACACACACACACACACACACACACACACACAGGCCACTTCAGAAGTCCCTGTTCTCTCATTGAGACCTTTTGTAAAATCCACATCTCCTCCATCATGGTATTTCACCAAGAAACTGCTAGTGAAAAATATTAGTTCAGTAATTACAATGGTAACATTTACATTACATTAAAATTTACTTATATCTGTGTGCTCTGCTTTTAAAAGTTAGTGTTAGTGGGTCCTCATAAATGAACCTTGGTGCAACATAATTCAACACATGGGGTTAGCTCATTAACGCATGGTGCATCCTGGAAACGTTAATCTCATTCTTGTTTTCTTACTTTTAGCAGAAAACACAAGGCACTGAATTCTCTCACATTCCAAAAGCCAGTGTTGGGTGTGTTTTGTGTTGAGACTTTTTAGTTGCCTGGTGAATGGGCTTGATTTCCCTGTCTTCTGGTCTTCCTGCCTCTTGTAGTAGGTCCCTCACCAATGTCGGTTTGAACAGTCATGTGTGATTACTTTTAATCTCAAGAGACAGTAATAATAAAGCTGTAGAGAATGGTAAGGTCCAGACGGTAGTACGATAGCTTCTTTGTCCATTTTCAGGTCCTGCTAATGTAGTACGAGTACAGCACAGTATTTCACTTATTCAAATACTTGGGAACAACCCTAACAAATCAAAATTCTATTCAGGAAGAAATCAAGAGCAGACTGAAGTCAGGAAATGCTTACTATCATTCAGTGCAGAATCTTCTGTCTTCCAGTTTGCTAACCAAAAAAATAAATATTAAGATATACAGAAATATAACTTTGCCTGTTGTTTTGTATGAGTGTGAAACTTGGTTGCTTATATTGAGGGATGAATGTGGCCTGAGGGTGTTTGAGAATAGGGTGTTGAGGAGAATATTTGGGCCTAAGAGGGATGACAGGGAAGTACAGAAAACTACGTAAGGAGGAGCTTAATAATCTCTACTCCTCACCAAATATTATTCGGTTGATCAAATCTAGAAGAGTGACATGGCCGGGACATGTAGCACTATGGGGGAGAGGAGAGGTGAATATGAGGGTGGTCTGAAAAGTTCTTGGCCTAACAAAGAAAAAACGAATTTATAATTTCAAAATTAGGTTTATTTTTCAACATAATCTCCCTTAAGACTAATACATTTATTCCAGCAATGCTCCAGCGCCATTATCCTGTCCCTGAAGTGGTTCTTCATAAGATCTGCAAAATACCCCTCTACAGCTGCAATCACCTCAATTTGAAGAAAGACGCTGACCAGCGAGGAAGAGTTTGAGTTTTGGGAAGAGACAGAAGTCAGAGGGAGCCAAACCTGGGGAATAGGGTGGATGTTCCAACAATTCATAGTGCAGACCCCTTAATTTTCCCATTGCCAAAACACTTTTGTGGGCAGGTGCACTGTCCTGATAAAAGATAATTTTTTTCTTTTGCAAACCAGATCTTTTCTCACGAATTTTTTTGTCTAGTCTGGTTAAAAGATTGTAATAATATTCTCCAGTTATTGTTTTGCCCTTTTCAAGATAATCAATAAACAAAACGCCTTCAGCATCCCAAAACACTGATGCCATGACCTTTCCTGCTGATGGAACCGACCTTGTCTTCTTTGGCGCAGAACAACTGGCTTCTGTCCACTTTTTTGACTGCTGTTTGGATTCTGGTGTGTAATGGTGAATCCAAGTCTCGTCCATAGTAATAAATCGATGCACAAAATCAGTTTTATTTTTGTTAAAACGCTCCAAACACTGTTCAGGGGTTTTCATGCGGGTGCGTTTTTGATCTGCTGGGAGCAAGCGCATCACCCATCTTGCGCAAACCTTTTTCATATCCAATTCTTCATGCAAAATATATCCTACAAGTTCTTTTGAAATGCCTCTAGTCTCAGCAATTTCACGCACTTTCATCCGCCGGTCATCCAATACCATATTGTGCACTTGTTCAATGATTTATGGTGTTGTTGCACTTTTTGGACGTGCTTCACGTGGATCATTTTCAAGGCTGATATGGCCACGTTTCAACTCAGCAGCCCATTTCTTAATTGTTGAAAACGAAGGAGAAGAGTCCCCATAAACTTTTACAAACTTCGAATGAATTTCATTTGGCGTTAACCTTCTTTTACAAAGAATTTTATAACCGCACGATACTCAATTTTATTCATTTTAAGGAATACAGACAACACTCCTGCTTCAGACAGCTGTATTAAACAAACTACTTGATTGAAAGACTTGCAATTTCACATGGATGCTTATGATAGGTGTACCAACTGAGGGAAAAAAATCTTGCCGATAATGTTGCCATCTATGGTCGAGGCCAAGAACTTTTTGAACCACCCACGTACAGGGTTTTGATGGGGAAAACTGAGGGAAAGAGCCCACTGGAGACCCAGGTGTAGATGGCAGGATAATATTAATATGGATCTTCAGAAGTGGGATGGGGGGGATGGACTGGATTGATCTGGCTCAGAATAGGGACAGGCAGCAGGCTCTTGTAAATGTAATAAATGTTGGGAATTACTTGACTAGCTGAAAACCAGTTAGCTTCTCAATGCGGACTATGCTCCTTGGAGTGAGTAAGTAAATAAGTAAGTAGGTAAGTAAGTAAGTAAACAAGTAAGTATGTAAGTTAGTAAGTACAGTATTTCACTTATACACATTCAAGGCACTGGAAGTATGTTCTCCCTACATTACTAATTAATTGTGTAAATCTCTTTGACAGTTTAAAATATTTTTGTTTTGGTGATCACCACCCCGAAATAATAAATCGTACCACAAGTAGGAGACTACTAGACCAGGTATGGAATGACATTGCTACTGTCTTCTCAGTACTAATTATAAGAGTGTTTCAGTGATACAACTGTTGCAATCTTGATTTTACACTTCAATGTATTTTTATTTTCTGCTGTTACAAAAATGTTTGTGGAATCTGCACACAAAACTAGTGTGAACCCATAATATTTATTGGAAAGTCATTTATGTACTGCTCCAAGAATTGAACCTTGAGGGACACCATGTTGGATTTCTCCTGTTCTAAGTTTGTATTGATCTTGTGGTTTATTTCAACACACTGAATCCAATGTGACATATATGATTTGAAACACAAGATTTCAATGCCACTAACTCCACAACAATTCAAACTAGGAAGTATGAGTTTATGATTTAAAACATCACATTGCTTGGTTAGATAAAATAATTTTCCAACTGGCTTTAACTTTTTTCAATGGCCTCCCATTTACTTTCAAGGTAGGACTGTATTGCTGTCTCAGTTGATCTTTTTTTCCCTCGCTAAATCTATTTTGAATTTCTGTCACTATGCCATTTCTTACTATAAAACTGATCAACGTATTGCAGATTAATTTTTCTAAAAAGTTTGAGAAATGAGATAAAAAGGATATTGGTCTGTAATTATGCATGTAATTTCAACTCCCTTGCTTGTGCAGTGGTTTTTATCTTGGCAATTTTTAACTTCTCTGGAAAAGAGCCCAATTTTAGAAGCCTTACATATATCAGCTAAAGGCCACTTTTATGAACTGCATGCACCATTTAATGACATAGCCTGGTATTTCAGCAATGCCTGCAGGAAATTTACCCTTAGGATTTTTCACCATTTTTCAATTTCAATTTGAGTTACTGGAAATGGGAACACAGTCTCAGGGCACATAATTATTTCTAGCTGCGGCCTCCGATAACTCTGATATATATACACACACACACACACACACACACACACACACACACACACACACACACACACACACACACACACACACACACACACATCTATATATATATATATATACCTGATTATTTTCCCTTTCCTTTGCTTCCCCTGTTACTTGTCTGTATATCATTTGGTATCTACAGATACAAGTTAACATTTCCCGTGTAAGATTATTTTTCTTCTTCAAAATGTTAAAAAACTTCATCTTTTGCTACCAATTTTTATTAATTTGTGTACGTGTAAAACCAGCCATTCCTTAATGATTCCCTCAGACAAACTATCTTTAAGGGAACAGAAATGTTGAAAAACTTATGGAATGTATCCATGCATTTCTTCTGGTTCTAAAAATACTTCCTGCCATGTAACCTTATTTAGTATATACTTAAATTCTTCCATTTTTACTCCTCTAAACTGTCTTAGCATAAACCTTTAAGACATACTAGTGTAGTTTTTTAACAGTATAGGTAATATTTGTGCATGATGATTTCACATACCTGTGTATTCTGTTGATGGCTACATATAATTTTCCTTATTCATTATGATTACGCATAGCAATAAACATTCATACTTCTGGTTGAAGACTTGACTGTGTTTGTGAGATTAAATGTCAGATACAAATTTTTTAGTTCATTCAGTTTAACTATCTCTTGGAGGAAGTTTGTATTCCAATCACCATCTAAAATCATAACTTCCTCTTTCATAATTAATTAATGCATCACTGAATCTAACTTATTAAGGAAATGTCAAACTTTCCATTGAGTGTTCTGTATAGACACACGATAATAATTTAATGCTCTGGAAATTCTATTTTATATATATATATTTATATATTTTGTCACTTATGCCATAAAAAGCAATTTCCTTCTTCAGTTTCTAGACTTTTCTTTACATAAATGTCCACTCCCCTGTGCTTTCTTCTGTTCCTACAAAATGCATTTACTAATTTAAATTCAGGAATATTAATATTGGTCACTTTGCCAATGTTCTATAAAACACAGTATATCAACATACCATAAATCACACATTTAAACTGTAGACATTTTTATGGAAGACAAATATTTTCTTTCCACCACTAACTTCATTACTAACACATTCTTGTTGTCAAACCTACTGTTCATATAAATCATCACTTATTTTCACACTGGTTGCTATCTAAGCTTTCCTGATTTTGGTAGTTTTAACTTGCTAAGTTCCATGAAGTCTTCCTACCATATCAGAAGAAAGGGGTGTCATTTGACTTGTAAGGGTTTTTATTATGTTCTTTGCTATCCTTTTGACAATCCTTTCTTTTCCAATTGCATTCATATTCAATCCCATGCTCCATATTTAACCCTTATCCTGCTAAAGTGGAGAATAGGGTGAGCTCCTAATAATGCCAGCAGATGGCAGATGGGATTTAATTCGGCATTTAGACGGTTAAATTAATGTCTATTATTTCTGTATGATCTAACATCTTCATTTTCTTATGTAATTTCCTGTTGAAGACCTTCCTTTCACTGTTGACACAGGATGATGTTACCAAATCACACCTATGGGGACCACTCATTCTCAAAACATTGGTATGCCTCCTGATTTGCATAAAGTTTGGAATGTGTTTAAGATCATCAGGAGAGGCATTTTTTCCTATGTCATTTGCACCTCCCCACACAACAGCTACATCTTCCCTCATCAACTTATCAGCTTCAACCTTTTCTGTACTTGTTGTCACCTACAACCTGGCAGCAGGCTTCACAAAACCTGTGACTCCAATTTGTATCAGCTGTGCAAGTTTTTTTTTGTTTTGTTTTTGTTTTTCTAGACCTTTTATGATGGCCTGTAATTACTTGAATCCAGTTGTTTTGTTGTGTTTCAACTTGTACAGGCCTCATGTGATTTACACTCCACTGTACCATCACCTCCAGTCCACTTCTTCAAGTTTCCTTCTTGTTGAAGCACTTGAATAACTTCTTTGGCTGAGTTATAGCAAGGTCTCCTCCAACTCCAGCTTCAGCTTTTCACAACACTTACAAGCAGTATCACCTGTTGCATTACTTTACCATTAAAATCCAGAGTGCCAATTACATTACATACTAATAAGCCCACCATATTTGGCTGTAGTATTTAGTATAGAAATCAATGAGCTTGTCTTTTCCATAATAGGTTGTATTTTCCATATATCTTGTCATGTTCATTTTTGTTGTCACAGAAATATAGAAATCTAATACTGAAGAATCTGCTTCATAAGTGTTCCATAACACCTTATTTACTCGAATGCCCAACGAGGTTTTTACCTTAACCTTTTAAAGTCTACCGGTCACGTGATGCACCATCAGTTTAACATTCAACAACTGTATGCTCTGCCCACACTGTATTTATGTGTTTTGTATTTATCTGAGAACAAACAGTGACTTGTGCCATTTACAGCATGAACTGATTAGTTTTTATAACTGAGATGAAAAGTGTTTACAGCGCGGTACAGACTGGGTCTTTAAATAAAGCAGTCTGTGCTTCGTCTTTAAAGAGTTAAATTTGGCACTTAAATATGTGAGTTTGTATAAAACTGTAATGAATGCATGATTTACATGTAGAAATTATAAATATTATTTCTTAGTTATTCTGAAATACAGAACAGCTACCACTGTTAAAGCTTAATCGACAGTTCAGTGCACTGCAAAATATGTACAGTTAAGACAAACTAGCAGAGCCTTTGTACCCTTACAGCTGATAGTTCACTGTGCCTGAAAGTATTCGTTGCTCAGATTCGTCATACATATGTTAAATTACATATAATCGTGGAGAGACGTTCTGACTTCAACAATTGTGAAATAATATTACTATATGCGCTGGAAAGCTGCCACTGTTGATTATTCAAGGTGAGTTGAGCTGAATGTATTTAGAAAACGTTTTAATATTATCTCCATGCAAGTTGAGCAAGTTTTGATTAACAGTAATTAATTTAAACTACTCCAAATTCTAAATTACAATGGGTTATATAGAGAAGGTGAAGTAACTATTTGGGTAATGACTAAATTCTGAAACCTTTCTTTTACTACAACATTTATGTAAATTGTTAACCTTAGTAGAGCTTTATTTTATTTCCAAATTAAATAACTTAATTTAATATTACTTAAATTGTGTGACTGACATTTATACAATGATTTAATTATGATATCCTAAAACCCTCGGCAAGATGATCACGACTAGAGTTGAAACAGTTATTTGCTCCTTGAGTTACAAAGTGATGGTTTAGTAGATTTCTATTACCTTGTAAATCCTAAAATCTACTTGGTGGCAGTCTACCTGATACCCGAACTCCGAGAAAAGTGAAATTACAGAACCCTCGTCATCCTCATTGCAGTACCTTCACAGTTAAGATATAAAGTGATAGTTACACTACCACAGGAGGCACTACAAAATTCACGTACAAAGCACCAGAATGGACTATGCCAAACCAGATCACTCCGAACTGGATCATGCGGAGCCAAACCAAGGCCTGCATCACAAAATCACGTGAGGTCTGTGCTCTAGTGAGATATTATGCATTGTAGAGTGGTAAGTCCACACTGATGTTTCAGGACAGTCTATCAGTCCAAGCTTCAAGAGTCAAGAAATCCAAAAGAGAGAACAGAGCACGAGGGAAGTTAAATGACACTTTGGGGGGAGGGGGGGGGGTGTGGATATTGTCCATCTAATTTTTTTTAAAGAAGCACTGCATTCTAGGACCAATCCACAAGTTAAAAAGTATAAAAAGAGCCATGAACTCAGACAGATCAGACCACAGACACAACACAGAAATCTCGAATACACATATTTAAAATTCTTAACACCACTCACACCATATGTGGAGAAAACTGTGAATCTTCATAGGTTAAAATAAGTTTATGAACCAAAAATTAAATGTAGTATTTAGTGAATGAAGATCATAAGAGCATGGCAGAGCATCTCACCAGAAGTGACTGTGAAGGGTTTTAAGAAGTGCTGTATATCCATTGCAGCAGATGGAACTGATGATAATATGTTGTGGAATGGTAGTGAGGGGGATGAGAATGTTAAGAGTATGAGGAAGATGTCAGCACTGACTGTGCAGATGGAATTAGTGACACTGACATGCTTTGAATATGTGCACGCATGCACACACACACACACACGCACATGCACATGCACATGCACACACGCACACGCGCGCGTGTGCACACACACACACACACACACACACAAACACACACACACACACACGAGGGTGAGTCAATAATTATCCGCACTGTATGTTTCATATTTAGAAAAACAAGAGCAGAGATCTTACGACTACATAATTTTTTAAACATAGTCCCCTTGCTTTACATTGCACTTTGTCCATCACTGCACAATCTGCTTTATGACCTCAGAATAAAAAGTGTTGGGCTGAGAGATAAGCCACACATGCACTGTTACATCCAGTTGCTGGTCCGTGGTAAACCAATGGCCTCTTAAGGCTTGTTTAAGTGGACCAAACAGGTGAGTCTTAATGTGTAAGGTCAAGACTATACAGTGGATGCTCCAATACCTCAAAGTTTAGTTTCTTAAGGTTTTCAACAGTGTGGGCATTGTCTGCATCAGCAATGGATGTGGATTGGCGTCCGGTTCCTTCCCCGTGCTTAAGGCTTGTGCGACCATTTTTTAACCTCTCGCTCCATTAACAGACAATCCGTTGTGACATGACACTGTTCCCATACTGCACTGACATCATTCTATGCATTTCGACACCTGGTACACCTTCAGTCCACAAAAATGGATCACTGCCCTCTGCTCTTCTTTGGTGCAAATGAAATTGGGATTGTCCGTGTTTATGGCAAAAAACTCATGACAGAAATGGACCACCAAGGTCACATCTGCACCACAATGGTAGGAGAGGAGTAAACCATGTGTATTCTACCATGCCCAACCAGCAGTATAGCCAGCTGCAAAAAATGTACCTATAGTGCGGATAATTTTTGACTCACCTACGTACATACACATACATACAAACATACATATTTGTTTTTTAAATCCACAAAAATGTCACAAGACAAGTGAATATGAAACAAGTCAAAGACACTACACAATAACAGCACTAACACAAAGCACAAATAATACAAATTATAATACAAACAAACACAAAACATAAAAAGAGAGTATGAAAATTGTTACAAGTTACATACATTTACGATATAAAAAATCCCACTAGACACAAGGGTAAAACTAGTCTATATAAGAACAAGTTAAGAGATTAAAATATCAATTATGTACCTTACTTGTATTATTTTCAAAGAATTTCAATAAGTGAATAAAATGAATGAGGAGTAAGATATTTATGTAGCTCAATTCTAAATTTGTATGTTAAGTGTATGAATTTAACAGTAAAATATTTTTTCTTAGCAGACATTTTATTGTTGGGGGTCATCTTAGATTTAGAGTCATCTTGCATTTCGGTAAATATGGCATTTCATAGTGATTCAGACAAACGTGTGTCAGTCAGATTATAGTAACAGTTACATCATGTATTGTTCAGTATACGTCATTCTAATGCACTTGGACATAATAAGAGCAGCCAGCAGTGGACGAATCTTGGGTAGTGTCATCTAAGCAGTGCCTGGTACATGTACTTTATCATGCTCACAGAACAAACCGAACTGTTGAGCAGAAGACAGACCTAAACATAAAAATACAGTACACACACTCACATACAAGTCCATAACAGCACAATGAAGTAAATTTGCCTTTCATCCTATATTGCACTGACCAAGTCAATAAATGCCCATCTTGTGTTCTTATTCCCCTTCCTTTGACCTGAAGAAGTAATATGAACTTATTCAAGACCACACAGACAAGCCACATTTCCTGGCAACACAAACAACTTGCTCACCTAAATAACATGGCACACTCGTATACATTTGGTTTCAAATTTTGTTATGCAGTATGCCAAATTTATAGAAGCAGACATTTTAAATGAATGGTTCCAAAAATGACAACTCAGAGTGAAAATGAACAAATCTAAAAAGAATCCTACAACTATGCTGCATAAAAATAAGTGAACTATTATGAAACTTTGGGAATGGGTAGATGAAACAATCCTTAAGAATACACTTTGTGTTTGATGTTTTTAGGTTTAAAAATGTTTAAAATACAATGAATAATATCAGCAGGCACAGAAACTGGCAAGTAAAATGGAAAGGATAATACCCATGAGCAGCTGGATTGGTATTTAAAATCTCTCGTATGATTGAGATTACCAAAACACAATAATGGGCATGACAGATGCAATGACAGTACCTTTTTGGGTCAAAGGAATAAGCTAATCAACAACAAAATTTAAGGTATAACAAATTTCTACCAACCAGCTCCTCAGAGTGGACTTGCTGGTCACACGGTCGGTCAGAAAATTCCATACCATTTAGGAAGCTCTATCATGCATTACTGTGTTCTTGAGAGGTTGCCACTGGCATTATCCTCAGCCAGCTAATTCCTTTTCAAACACTCCACCTATTTAAGATCCATTTTGATTTCTCTGCTACGGATTTAAATGATTTGCCCCGGGTCTTTTCATTTTGCTTAGGGTGTGCACAAGAATCTGTAAATGCCTGAGGTCTTCTCTAACATTCCATAACATGTTGGTTGACTTACAGTGGAGTTTTTCAGTCCCAAACCCAATACTTAAGCTGAAAGACTGGCTGCCCACAATTGCTGGCTTATTCAACACACCTGCAATATCCTTCTATATTTGAAGGTCATCCACCACCTCAAAATGTGCCAAGCCAATCTAACATGAAAACCGTTTTGCATGGGAATTAAAATGTTCGATAATATTTCCACATATATGCATAATTAAAGCATTATACTCACATTCCTTCATGATGGAAGCATAAGATGAGTGAAAGAATCAATACCAATATAATCATCACAAACATTGGTATCATAATTGTGTAAACAAACTCGCTCATGTAACTTCGTTGTGGCACCTGAGACTTTGAGGGACGGGTCCATAAGTCTTCATGGCCAAGGCTTAAGGGTCTATAATCAACTGGAAATTCTGAAGTAGACCCAGCTGCAGAATGCTGATATAAGGAAGATGAACTTGCCTCAACCTGAATGTAAATTGAAGTATATGTGAAACTTTAGTCAAACCATCACTACTCTAATCTGGAGGCACACTTACATGGGGTTGTCAAAAACAGATATACCACAAGCAACAGTAATATGTAACTTTAATTTAAAGACAAAAGTTCTCTCCATGTGTTGTTTCAGTTAAACTTTCATTCATCTACAAATGTTTTCACTTAATAATGAATCACTTTTATAACATGGTCACTCATTCAGTGATGACTAACCATTTTTGGTACCTAAATCCCCCCCCCCTATTGTAAATGAATGGCATCAAACAAGTAAAGGACAGGGCAATGTGATGCACAGCACAGATTTGTATGAGTAAAATTAATTACAGTCACTTGTTGTGTTTATGATCAAACTGCCTGGGGTTTAGTTACTATACTCTACACAGGCTGGTTAATAATCAAACTGCACATCACTGCTGTCGAGCAGTCAGTACAAGCTACAAATAAAATTTGCTTCTTGCTTGCCATTGACGCTGTTACAATATTTTTGCTGGTTATGTACCAATGTTAAGTTACAAATAAAAAAAAGTGATGTACTGAATGATATTTTCATTTTTGTAAAAATTAATTTATTTTAACCGACATATGTCATCAGTACCCATTCATATCACAATTATGATTAACTAAATATTACAAAATAATTCAGTAAAACAAATCGTTGTTAAACTTTAAATACAGCCATTCAACACAATAATTATTTGCACAAAAGTTTATTAATGGGCCAAATTTATGCTAAGGGCTGTTGATCTGCTGGTTTGTTCACTGTCTATGACTGCAGAGTAAAGGTAAACACTTCATCATGCTGCTCCATTGATAAACAACTAAATGATAAACATTGCTATTACCTGCTATCATATGACCCCCAGTAGATGCAAGCTGCAAGAAACATGGCCCGAATGCCTACAAAAACAGCCCTTCCCAGTCCCTTTATGAAGCATTCTCCATTGTCTGTTGGCATGCTGGAGGACTCAATTCTCCAAAAGGTTTAGAGCTTAAACTAAATGTGTTAAGAGGAATTCTGATGTTTACATATTACTAAAGGCAGATTATCTACTGATAACATCCAATTCTATAAGGTGTGTCTAAAGAGTAGTGAGGTTGAACGCGTGGCTCAAGAACTGGTAATACTGTAGCCATGCCTCCGACACCAGCCAAGACATACATTCCTACTTGATGATCAGTACAAGTTTCAACTCAAGTGTGTGTAGTAGTGACGCGTTATGAAAATGGAGAAATAAAATCTCAAGCAGCATTGCACAATCAAATTTTGCATCATACTTAGAGAAAATACAAAAGAAACTTATGGAAAATTAAAATGGGTTTATGGAGAGCATGCTCTATCGATGGCACAGGTTTTTAGGTAGGATAAAACATTTTTGGATGGCCGTGATAGTGTGGAAGTCAAACCTCGTTCTGGAAGACCTTGCCCATCAAAAACGGACGAAAAAGTGACCAAAGTGAGGGCTCTCATGAGGTCTGAAGTGAGTTGAATTTGAATCACCCAACCATCCATAACATTTTGACCGAGGAATTGGGCATGCAGAAAATTTGTGCAAAGCTAGTTCCAAAAACCTCACCAACGAACAAAAGGAAAACCGAAGGAATGTATGCCTGGACCTTCTTGAAAACATTGAAAATGAAAATTTTTTCAAACACGTCATAACAAGTGACGAATTGTGGATTATCGAGTATGATCCCAAAACCAAACAACAAAGTTCGGAGTGGCACAGAAGAAACTCACCGCACCTGAAGAAAGCAATAATGACCAAATTGAAAATCAATTCCATGCTAATTTGTTTTTTTAACAGTCAAGGTGTTGCTCATAAGGAATTCATGCATCAAGTACAAACAGTTAATAAACAGTACTATCATGAGGTCCTTGAATGACTCAGAAAAAGGGTTCATTGTGTCAGGCCAGAGATTGTGGACACTTGGATGCTGCATCGCAACAATGCCCCGTCACACTGCCACCTCCGTGAACGAATTTTTGAACAAAAAGGGTATTCCAGTGGTTCTGCAGCCCCCATACTTGCCTGATGAGTCCGTGTGACTTCTTACTTTTCCCGAAAATCAAATTCCACCTCAAAGGTTGTCATTTGGAACTGTGGACAACATCCAAAAGGTCATGACAGACCAGCTGAGGGCACTTCCATATGAAGACTTCCAGCACGGCTACCGGGAGAGGGAGCAACGTCTCCAGCGGTGTTTGGCTTCCCAAGGGAACTACTTTAAAGGGGATAATGTTGATTTATAGTTCATTTGTTAATAAAAAATGTTACAGCACCAGTCTCATTACTTTATAGACACACCTTATAAAACCCAACAGGCGAAGAAATTCTTCCTGAGATCAAGATACTTTGTTTGGGATCATAGTTGGAATGATAAGTGCTGTCAGGGGTAGCTCAAAATCCCCAAAGCAATGATGGAAAACAACATGCTAGTAGCTGTTCAACTTCATGTATCAAAATACAATACAAAATGTAACATCATGGCACTTACAATCCTCTAAACACCAGGACACATTTTTCTGTATGTACCGTGCATCTTGTAAAATAGTTTTTATTTCAACCAACAATGCACAATATAAAAAACATATATATTTTTTTATTTTAACAGTATTTATATTATAATCACTCCTACATACTTCGATACAATTGCATCATCCTCAGGGAGTTCCAAAGTTGTACATCACTAAAGTTACATAGTTTCTATATTACTTACTGCAGTACTCACCACCCCTGCACACAAGCGACATTCACACAGGAATATCCAGATGTATATACAGCCACGTAAATATACTACTGATACAAATTACATTGTAAAAATCATATAGACTACATTTCATATACAACCACACAAATATTTTAATGCGATAATTTTTAATGATGTTGTTATAGTAGAGAAACTAAGTAACTTTAGCAATGTACAACTTTGGAACTCCCTGATGATGATATCTACCGGGAACTTTGAGAATTAGCCAAAAAAGGGCTCTGGCTATGGAGCATCACTCTCTAAGATAGTGTTTCTCAACCACTGGGCCCTGGCATCAATTATACCGGGCCGCGAGAGGTTCTCCTGGAATTTGTCATTTTAGTTTTCTAAGCATTTTTCATGAATAAATATTTTATAGTGGAAATATTCTGAGGAGAAGAATATTCGTAAATGTGTCGAAAAGCTCAGACCCAGAACGCCTAAATAACATCTGTATAACAAATGTCAGTGACCAAGCCGCGTATTTTTAAACAGGGAAGTATTCATGAATGATCGGGAATTTTCAGACATCGAAATCTTTCAACATTCGGGAAAGGGAATACTGCTGATTATAACCAGTCATAAAAACTGCCTGCAAGTCAATTACAACAATGGGCAGCGTATCCTCTGTTCTCAAAACTGAACGAAATAAGATCTGTGTTGCAAATGTCAGTCACCAATCAGCAAGGAAGTATAAATAAAAATTTTCCACTGAAATTGAAGATCAAGGCAGTCCATATCCGGTTCTCAAATCTAGGAATAATGACTAGTGTTTCTTCGCAAGTTGTCATTGCAGTGTGTAAGCGCTTGTTTCAAAACCCGAGTGCCGTGATTTTTTAAATTTAATAGGCCTACAGATTTAAATTTTAATATGAACGAGAGACAAGGGACTTCGTTTAATTTTGGTGTTAAGAATGTTGTATCCTGCGCGGTCCCGGTGGGGAACGTATCGTGGATATTGTTCCAGGAGGGACGGAGCTCGAACTTCAGTTAAGACGGGGAGTTGGGCAGGCCGCACACGCAATAATCCCCATGTCAAGTGTATAGCAGTTTATTAGGCATAAACAGTGAATACTGCTGACACAAATGAACTGTATTGAGTTCAATTCTCGGGATCTTGGATCCCTTCATTAACATTAACACTGATCGTCTAGCTTCATACAAAGCTGCTGGTCACCGTTCAAGATACTTCTGCAGACTGCAACTGGAGCACAAGGCAGTTACACATTGCTTGCGTGATAAACACTTAGCGCAACCACATATAAACAAAAAGAAATAGAAGGAGACTATTCTTTCCACGCCTGGTCTGCTTACTGAGAAATGAAAATGTAAACAAATAGTATCAGTTACAGAAAGGCGAGGGCTCAGCATGATGAAATAAGCTTGTAACTTACATGCAGTATGTGCCACAATCTTGCAGAAAAAAAGAATGTCTATCAACTACGCAGCAACAATATCCATCAACTATACAACACCTCCCCCGTTAGTGAAAAGCCATTTTACACCTCAAATGGCTGGGGCATCAAACAAGCTCAAACATAATTTTCCTGGCTCAATCTAAACACAACACAAACACAATATACAGTTGTCTAAATCTACATACAGAAAGTTTTCTTGATCTGTGAGTACATACATAAGGACCATTCTTAAAACTGTAAGTGTTCTCTTGTGCGCTCATGGTATCGATATCACGTATCCAAACCGCTCTTGGTATAACATCATTAGGCTGGTGTAGCACGTGAGTGTTGTCTTTACCCAACGGGATAGGATGGGTGGTATCAAAGGGAAATGGGAACTGCTTTTCCTCAGGCATCCAGTAATGACGGAAGCGATAAAACTCGAGGTGGCAGGATTCCCTTTTGTGCTTCTGCAGTGTTGTCCACCAGAATGTTAAAGGTTAGCTGGGTGGCATGCAAGGTGTCCAATGCCTTGACAATATGATTACTCTATCATAATCTTAAATGCAAGCAGTTTGGTGACGTTTGGCTCGTCATCATCTGTAAAGGGACATACACAACTATTGTCCATGCGGTGGTCTACAAAGTGGCGTGACCTAAATCCCCAAAATAAACACCATGTGATTCGCGTTAAAATTTCATCTCATAACCAGAATTTCCCACTGTTACTCTAAGCATCATCCAGGTAACTAGGACGATGAGTTGACTTCAACTCTAAAAACCAAGCGAACATGCGGTGCTTACCATCTTTGCACCTAATTCAATAAAAGGGTTTCAAATGGTTAATGTGTACTTTGGTTACTTTGCGACCCCTTGTTATGGGAGCATTAACCTTATCAATCTCCGTTATAGTGTATGGGCCTATCCATTGGGCGCTCAGCTTGCGGGATCTATCGCGGCATACAGTCTCATCAAAAAGTAAAACTTTATCTCCTACCTGCAATTTCATCTCCCCTGACGTCTTATCATAGCATTCCTTGCTCGCGATCAGGTTCTTGTGGGCATGGTGACGTACTGTCTGCAATCGGCTTCTCAGTTCGGAAACATAATCATCATAATTATATTGAGGTTCAGGCAGCTTCTTTAAAGTGGAGGGTAAGGTGGAGGGGCGTCCGAACAGCAACTCAAAGGGGGTAAATCCAGTGGTGGAATGTACGGTGGTATCGTACACGTAGGTCGCGAAAGGAACCCACTCATCCCAGTCGGTCTGATCCTCATTTACATAATATCTCAGGTACTCAGCCAGCACACGATGGCTCCTTTCAATACTCCCTTGTGATTCGGGATGAAATGCAGTAGACTGAATTTTCTTGATCTTAAGGATCTTGCAGGCGTTTCGAAACACTTCACTAATGAAGTTAGTTGATCAGATTGTAGAACTCTAGGTGTGCTATATTTTAACACTATGTTCGCCACAAAAGCTCTGGCTACCGTTTCGGCATCTTATTGACCAATAGGTACAGCTATCACATACAAGATGACACAAAAAACGGGAACTTCTGAAATGCGTAAAAATGTTTTACAAAAACAATGATAGTTTGGAAGGTGCGCAGAAGGAGTTCCGACGTTTTTTTTTTTTTAATTTAGGGCGTCATGGTCGGGTTCCCTCGAAACACGCGATAAAAACTTGGATTAAAAACTTTGAAGAGACTGGATCAGCTCTGAAAAAGAAACCGACAGGACGACTGCGAAATGCTCGTACTCCACAGAA
>Ga0268261_10001348_pt1 | contig 16751 bp, 14 predicted proteins | sample TergutNc150P1_FD_190353 | JGI IMG/M metagenome (GOLD analysis project Ga0268261, IMG submission 190353) | Nasutitermes corniger P1 segment gut microbial community from laboratory colony in Florida, USA - Nc150 P1 (SPAdes) (version 2) | ecosystem: Host-associated > Arthropoda: Insects >...
AGGCAAAACTCACACATCTTACGGCTGTAGATACTAAAATAACAGAATTGCGCCACAACTAGACGTGATATGAAGAAACTGACATCATTTTCGGACTCAGGGCATCGATTTCCATTAGAAGAACCTATTTTCTATTTTACCGCAAAATCATGTTGGCTAGTGTAATCTGCAATATTCAGTAATTCAGCACCTGTCAGTTCCAATGTGTTGGATTTACAGAATGTACCTCATAAACACAAGTTAAAGTATTTTTTCAAGTATATACATACTTAATACCCCTACCCCTGATGTTACCATCAACAGACACAGGCATTCAGCTCCACTTAAGTAACATGTACCTGCAACCAACATCTCTGTATGTAATCTATCTTCTACATAAACATAATATAGGTACTGAAATTGTCTAGGTCATCATCAAAAAACTAATGAATTCAGAAGCAGTTCATGGCATTTCAGTACTGAATGTACAAAAAAATTAAATAACACAGCAGTGAACCTCCTATGAAACTAATGAAAAACCCGTGTACTGGAAGAATTTCTGTGCATCCTTTAACCTGTTTAGTCTACATGCACATAAACATGTATGGTAAACTGTAATATAAGGTTAAGGTAAAGTTCTGCCCATCCTCACCACCAAGGGATATAGGGGGAGCAATGGTATAGCTGCATTCATTCTTAACCTCAGCACTAGATGGAGGTGAGTGGTTAACTTAATGCCCCGACTGCTTTACCCCCAGGAAAGAACGCTGGTACCCATTTAATATGAGGTTGGGTGGGCCCCGGAGCTGGTCTGGCCTTTAGATGAAAAAAATCCCTTTCCCGTACCGGGACCCCGAACCCCGGACCGCTCAGGCTGTAGTGTAGTCGCTATACGAACTATGCTACTCTGGCAACAAACTGTAAAACACTTTAATTTGTATTTATATTTATTTTTTATTTCCATAAATCCATATAGAAGTGATATGTTGGATATGGAACATGTCAACAAAAATGCATACATATGATCAACTAAGCACACTGTAACTAGAATAAAATAAATAAGTCCAGCATCAATACATGGCGTCACATGGAACCCAATTCTCGTTTGTTCCAAGTCATACATGACAATGCAATGCTAGAATACAAGATGTGAATATAATAATTAAAATATAGTTTTAAATAAGTGTAATATAATCTACAATAAAACAAGGTAAAAACAATTTATAGAATGCATAATATATTGGCCAAGCAGATTGAATTACCTACACTGAAAGGTCTGTAGGCGATCAAATGTCCTATACAATAAGGGGGAGCATGCAATACATTACAGTATAATAGAAATTTGATGGAAACAATACAACAGTATAAATAAATACATACATAGAAGACTAAACAACACAAATAACAACAAAAAACTATAAAATTAGGGTATTATAAACTTAAAATATTCATTAATGTATCTGACAGTTCTATCTCATTTTAATATAAAACTATTTAATACCTTAGGAGATACTTGTAATGAAAATATTCTTCTAATGGATAAAAGGAATGTAGGTATAAAAACTGTTTTAATTGTAATTCAAAATTTTTGGATCATCAGATATATCTTTGATATGTGGAGGGAGATTATTTTGAACCCTTACTTCTGAATAGTAAATTCCCTTCTGATATTTTGTCAGATTCAGTGTAGGTTGATGTAAGTTTGTGTGTTGTCTGGTATCTACACTATGAATCTCTGAATTTCCTTTAAATTGGTTCTTATTTTTGATCACAAAAGGCATAAGAGAAAGTATATGCTGAGACACCAAAGTTAGAATCTTCAATTTCCTAAGTAGATTTCTACATGAGACCCTTTTTTTACATCCTAGCATAATTCTAATTTTATTCTTTTGTATTCTGAAAATTTTTATACTGTGAGATGAGTTACCCCAGAATGGTAAACCATAATTTATAATTGAATTAAAATTTGAGTAGTAAACTATTCTCAGATTACTTAGAGACATCATCATCATTATCTTCCTCCATGGATTAGGTTGATTGACCTGTTCCGGCATCGACGCGTTGCCATCGTTTCATAGGGTGTCCATGATCTCTTTTTCCAGGAAGCCTGTAGTTGAGGGCATGTTTCAGAAGTCTGGTGTTGTCCATTCTTTCAAGATGGTTGATCCAGTTTTGTTTGTATTTGAATTTCACGTCTTGTATTCCAGAGATCTATAGTTCTTTTCTTATAACTTCGCTTCTTATTTTTATCTAGTCTTGTGTATCCTTTAACACTTCTTAGAAAGTGCATCTCTACAGCTTCTAGACGATTCATGTCTCGTGTCGTGGTTACCCATGTTTCACTGCCATAGATTAGTGTTGATCTAGCTACAACTTTATAAAATTTCATTTAGGTTTCTGTATGGGTTTTCTTCAAATGTTTTCTGATGGTGCCACATATTCTTTGGAATCTGTTTATTTTTTTGTCAAAGTATGGTTCACTGTTTAAATTTAGTTCGCATTCCACATAATTAAATTGTTTCACTTGTTCTAATATTGATCTGTCTATTTCTGTTTTAGAATGCATTAAGTGTTTTCCTTTAAAAGCCATAATTTTTGTTTTGTACTTAGATATTTTAAGGTTGTGGTCTTTACCCATTTTGTTTAATATATAGATAGATTTCTGGAGTTTGTCTTCAGAGTCTTGTATGAGTATAATTGCTTGGTCATCTGCGAAGAGTATTGTGTTAAAGTAGAGGTTCCTTTTGAGCATTTTAAAAAGAGCTGGTGATAGATTACACCCTTGTCGTACTCCTTGATTAATATATATTTTGTCAAGAATTTTCCTTCCTGTGTCAATTTTCCTTTTTCATGCCAGGTCTTTTATCATTTGATCCACCGATATCCAAGGCTGTGCGTCTTTGCTTATGAGTATATTATTTTCCTTGGGAGGGTTACCAGCCCATCCGCAAAACCTCCATTCTTGGAGGACCAGATAGTCTCTCTTAGTCTGGCTTCTCTCTTACGGCCTGTCTGGCTTGGAAGGCCCTACCAGGAACATAAAGTTCCCGCCGGCATAGCCCGTAAGGTCGTTGAGGCACGCAAGCCCCCCCCCCCACTGCGACAAGGTGGAGACATTTGGGGGATAAAAGGAATGTAGGTATAAAAACCGTTTTAATTGAAATTCAAAATTTTTGGATCATCATATATATCTTTGATATGTAGAGGGAGATTATTGTAAACCCTTACTCCTGAATAGTAAATCCCTTCTCATATTTTGTCAGATTTGGTGTAGGTTGATGAAAGTTTGTATGTTGTCTGGTATCTACACTGAATCTCCAAATTTCCTATAAACTGGTTCTTATTTTTGATCATAAAAAGCATAAGAGAAAGTATATACTGAGACACCAAAGTTAGAATCTTCAATTTCCTAGATAGATTCCCACATGAGACCCTTTTTTTACAGGCTAGCATAATTTTAATTTTATTCTTTTGCATTCTGAAAATGTTTATACTGTGAGATGAGTTACCCCAGAATGGTAAACCATAATTTTTAATTGAATTAAAATTTGAGTAGTAAACTATTCCCAAATTATTTAGAGACATGTCTGGTTTAATAGACCTCATTACATAGCAAACTGCACTAGTTGAGGAATATGTCCAATATGATATTTCCAGTTTATTGTATCATTAATAATTATTCCGAGGAATTTAATATTGGATGTGGTTGTGATTTGTTTCTTGTCATAAGTAATTTTAATATTGGTGTTGGGCTTGTTATTTATAGTAAATTGAATGTAGTGTTTTGTTAAAAAATTATGGAAAGCAGATTTGCATTTAGCTGTTCATTTATACAATTGAAAGCAGCAGTTATATTAATTTGAAAGTCATTTTTGTTTGGACTTGTGACTAGTACACTAGTATCATCTGCAAACAATATTGGTATGGATTTATTGTTGATAGTTGTGGGTAAATCATTTATGTAAAAAAGGAACAACAATGGGCCCAAAATTGATCCCTGCAGAACTCCATGCTTTATATCTTCCCATATAAAAATATCATTTTGGTTAAGTTCATTATTTGTGATTAAGACCCGTTGATACCTGTTTTTGAAATATGATTCAAACCATAACTTAGCTTTTCCTTTTACACTAAAATTCCAATGTAGATAACAAGATTTTATGGTTAACACAATTCAAAGCCATTTTCAGGTCACAAAAGATGCCTCCTGCCATGAGTTTATTATTTAAGGCTTTTAGCTTATTATTTAAGGCTTTTAGCTTATTATTTAAGGCTTTTAGCTTATAAATAGCTTTGTTTGTTGTTGATTTAGTTCTAAAACCAAATTGTTCTTCTGCTAAGATAATATTTTTACTAGTGTGTTCACAGAGTTGAATTTACATAGCTTTTCCCAGTACCTTAGAAAATGAAGTTAGGATTGATATAGGCCTATAATTTGAGATATTTAGTTTGTCACCTTTTTTGAACAAAGGTTTTATTTTGAATATTGCAATCGGTCTGGAAAAATTCCTGATGATAATGATTTATTATATATATGGGTTAGAGGAAAAATACTGAAGGGAGAACTAATTTTTAATACTTTAGTAGATATCATAGCCATGGGAGTTATTTAGTTTGAGAGACTTAATTTTTCTTAACTTCCCTTGTTGATAATAACTTAAGTTCAATGACTGGAAAGGGACTCTTAAAAGATTGTAACAAATAGTGAATGGGCATAGTGTTGTCCATGTTGTTGATACTAAATTCATTTTTGGTTCTTGATTTCAAACTTTCACCATGTTCTGAATGTTGTATGCTTTCTTCTGGGTAATTCCCTGGCATCTGAATTTTATATTTCATATAGGTTTTTTTTAATGCTTTTAGCTACTTATAGAAAGTGTTTGTTGAAAGTATCCGCAGTCTCTTGATGATTGATGCCATCATTGTTCAGTCTACATATATTTTCATTTTTTTGTTGTTTTATCAGTTTCTAATTTTATTATATCCCACATAGTTTTATTCTGATTATTGGATTTTTTAATTTTACTATCATATTTAAGTCTTGTAGCTTCCTTAATGACAGTAGATAAAGTTTTACAATATTTTTTGTAATAATTTCTTAAGCCAGGGTTATTACTGTTTCTACATGCTTTATGAAGTTATTGTATATGTTTGCAAGAGGTCTTTATTCCTATGGTGATCCAGTCATTTCTTTTGATAGTGGTTTTAACTTTTTTTAATGGGAAACTGGAGAAAAAGATCTTCAAGTAGGTATCTAAGAAGACATTAAACATTATACTCACGGTCACTAGAAAAGGTAATGTCCCATGTTTCATACCTTTGTTTAGTCAGGAAATCATTAATTATATGTATATATTTTCCTTATTTCCATAACTTGTTTAGTAGGCGGTTTTAAGGTTATGTTAAATGTTATTGACTGGGTGTCATGATCAGACAGTCCGTTAATTATTGGTCATATAGAATAACTGTCTCTACCAGCAATGCTAATAAAAATATTAATAGAAGAGGAAACCATCCCTGATATGATACAAGTAGATAGTAGGGATGTCACAACATTTTATTATCATTTTTGTTGTACATGATTTTTAATCCAGGTTGAGCCAAAGTCTCTCTGCACCTGTGGAAGAAGGGTGGTGGACTTTGCTGGAGGTGGGAAAGTCCCCACACTCAAAATGCTTTTAGATAGTATATATGACCTAAGTGCTGTACATTCACTGTGTTTTTCACTCTAACCTATATCCTACTCCCGACAGGCATATAGGGACTTTTGGCTCACTCTATTGTTTACTGAAACACATGCTTATGAGTATTGACACAATGATAAAGAAAGCCTGTAAACAACTCTCCTATTTTTTGTTGTATTAATTCTCAGATGATACAATGTATTGTAATCTAACTGCAAACTATCAAAATGCAGTTAAAACACATCAACTTCGTTTTGACAGTATATGATGTTAACTTATATAAAAATAACTAATGATGTAAGTTCTTCAATCGTATGTTAAGAAACAAAGAATAATCACATGATTGTCACAATCACAGCCGGGACTTGAACCTGTGAACTGTGGAATATTAAGTGGCAGTGCTATCTATGCATGTCCAATGCTGTTTGTATAAGTGCTGTTCATAGCATAACAAGTAGTGTGATGTTGTAAATACTGATAACCAAAACCTTAACCCTAATAACCAACAAAGGACAAAAGGTATGCTATTATGGAGCTGTTATTTTATACGTATGTTAACAATACACTGGGTTCTGTCATACAAAGTGGCAGAACATTTTATAAACAGCAAACCTTCATTAAAAAGAGATCTACTGGGGGACATGTTAACAGTAGGCCTATTGTAAAATTGGCAATTACCAACAAATGTGATAAACCTCTTGCAGAAGTCTATTTAAACCGTTACAGATTCTTCCTGTTCCATGCCAGTGTATACTTTCATTAATGAACTTAACTGGCAATAATCAAGGAATTTTTCAAACAACTTCATCTATACACAATATTAATACAAGGAATCTTAATCATCTTCATAGACCAAATGTCAATGTATCTTGTTTTCAAAGAAAGTACATTCTATGCAGGAACAAACATTTTTCTCAAGTCTACCATATTGTGTGACAATCCTAAAAAATGACAAGGTAAAATTTAAAACCCCTAAGAAAACACCTACATACACACTCCTTTTACTCTGTAAATGAATTTTTTTAATGTGTGAAGATGATTTATAATATTTTTGTAAAATTTTGTAGTATTTTACAGTGTAACTTTGTGTATGTGTGACTTGTTCCAATCCTACTGTCTGTATGACACACTTATGGATCCATGGAATGTATGTATGTAGGTGTATATGTATATGTACACCCCAGAACTCTGGATTCGTCGAATTTTGCTCTGGACAGGCTGTTAAGCATTTGTAACTGCATAATACTGATTCTGCTGTAGGAAGGAAAATTTTATTTCCTTTGATCTGACAAACTATCTGGGGCTGGGGCTATTGAACAGCATATGCGTGCGTATTTCACCTACTTGGGCGGGTAAGCTGTTCGTAACAGTTACTCGGTTTTCGCAACGCTTCAAATGACATCCGTTTTTACTCCAACTAGACACGGCGTCACATGGACACACACCTTAAGCAGTTTGACACCTTTGGTAGCGCATATTGGATCTGCTACAATCGGTAGTATTTGCACAGCGGGTTACGCAGGTTCGATCAGTGCATCTAAATTTGTGATGAAAGCACAGATGGAAACGATAAGGCTGTTTGGCGCATTGCTGTGTTCTTCTACATGGGGAGTTTTTTAATAGGAATCTTTCTTAAATTTCTAACGCTCAGGCCAGTTCGTATGGTGTTTGTGGTGAACCAAGGGGCACAGAAACACGTACTAGTTTTTCCTCGGCCAGTATGATTGTGATTCCACTCTATACTCATATTTCATTCGACGCTGCATAATCTCATTCCCTATTTAACTTTGGTTCGCTAGTACCTGTCGAGCTGTATCCCGTACGTTTACTCGGTATAACCTCCAAGTTAACAACCGACTTGGCTATTTCGACTAGGCCTATGGAACCTTGTAATCTGTGCCTGATCGTCTCTGCTTTGTTGTGGCTTTCACGTTGGCCTTCGTGCCTCGCAGGTGAAAGATATATTATTTTGGATGGTGGTGCCCCTGGAAAGATGGTCGTTGTCGATTCGAGAGTAGTTAGTTTACGAGGGCAGTTGCGTAAGGTTTTTAATTCTTGTATCTGAAGTATATTTAGTTACAACGGGTGCGAGTGTGTGGGAAATACTGCTGGAGGTTACAAACAGACGTAGTCAAAATCAAAATGATCCATCCGTTCTACAGTACACATCTAGGAAGCTTAATTCTAGCCACGAAATGACAACAATAAAATCGTCGGGAGGTGCATCTCCAAGTCGAAAAATAACCGTTTTAAGTCACGTGAAGTATGAACACTTGGTTGCTGGCATATCTGGAGGGGTAGCATCTACTCTCATTCTGCATCCCTTGGATCTAATCAAAATCAGGTTTGCAGGTAATGTAACAGAGTAATTTTATTGCATCATTCGCTGTTAATATTAGAATGTTTCAGTGCTTGACATTTCTGTTGTAACATACTACTACCGCTTTTATTGTAATTTCTAGAACTTGAGTATTCACATCCATGGTAAGAGATTAGGAACACCACTAAGTAATCTAAGACGCTCCAGTGCCAAAACATACAGGAGGAGATTTTGTGTGTATATTCCAGTGTGTGTGTGTGTGTGTGTGTGTGTGTGTAAGGTTGGTTTTATAACGTTGCACATAGTGCTTGTAACTAGCATAACCTGGTGGTTATGCAGGCTTGATGATTATCTGGGTATAGGTTCAAAATCTGTAGCTGTTTAGCAAATGCATATATAATGAAAATTGGGTTTAGGCTGGCCTTGAATTGTATGTAATGATGACCTGGTGGGATATTCACACACACACACAAAACCATAACCTGGCACACTACACAGGAATATCTAAGTAGCTTACTTTCTGTTCTGCCTGTGTATGTTGGCAGTCATTACTGGAGCATCTGTGACCTTTAGCTGGTATGGTGAGAATTGAATAGGTGTGGGATGGCAACAACAACTCAGTTACAAAGACCATATTACTATTATATTTGCTTATTTGATGTAAATATTGCTTTTGTTGAAGACTTAATACATACTTTATCTATAATTGTGTTACTGAACACTGCAGCTGTCACAGGATGTGGGAAATAGAGTCTGTTTTCACCCAGAAGTTCATCTTACCTTCTTTCACACAGTAGGCCCAAAGTGCTGACTTCCAGCTTCTAAACAGACCTTGCACCTTTGAAAATATTTCTCAGCACACAACCAAACTTTCTTGTGATATGGGGTATCTCTGTCTGAATAATATCTTTCAGTTTTTGCAAATTATTTGGGTTGTTAACACAAACTCCATCTTTTAGTGTGTGCTTCAAATATTGATAGAACACAATAGTATCTGGAGATATAGGAGGTCACAGGCCGTGAGTTACAAGTGTTCTTGAAAAACATGGATCCTTTGATTTTGTAGACACTTAATAAACCCTGGCTTGTGCCTTTAAAGTGATGCATTGGAACTTCATTAACTGCATGGGGATTTTCAGGAACACAAGTGCCTATTATTCTTGGCTGTTCACATTTTCTTTTTATGCAAATGATGTTTCATATGAGAAAACATGAGTTCTGAATCAAGAAATGCGTGGTGTCCCAATTATTGAAACCACCTGCAATACCAGCTTCTTGCTTTCAGTATCAGGATTTGCTTAGTGAATGAAGAATTCTAAACATTTAAGTGTTTTGAAAATTAAACATCCTATATTCCTATACATTAGTGAAGAGAAGGGCTGTGAAAGTATAATATATGAAGGTTGCCCAAAATGCTTTCCAGAACTCTCTGTACTTCAATCAAAATCAATGGGAAATGTCTGTTTCTGTGGTTTATTTTGAATTTTTGTATGCCTAAAAATATCCTGAAGGAAGAAATCTATGGCAGGAAGAAATGAGGATGACCAAACAGAAAATGCTGGATATCAGTTGTGAAGGAGGATCTCATGAGGATGAGCATCCAAGGTTACTGAGTGAAGACCCATAATCAAGAGGATTTGAGGAGGATTGTGTGGGAGGCCAAGGGCGACACAGGACTGTTAATGCCAGACTGATGATGATTAATTTTGAATTTCCTGCTTGCTGTTGCACTGATGCGGGACAATATGTTGTCTTTTGCTTGCGCAGGGGTCACCAAAGTGGTGTGGTATGGTGATGTGTGATTTAAACAACGGGCTATTATTGAATTTCTTGTGGCAGAGAAGAAGTCAGTAATGAACATTCAGAAGTGATTAAAAATGTTGAATTCAGTGGTGTTGATAAAAGCACTTTTAGTTGTTGGATTTCACGATTCGGAGGTTCTGAGAAAGGCCAAGCAGAGCTCATTGATGTGTATTGCAATGGCTGGCCAATGACAGCACTTGCTTGGACATTGCTTCAGTGTGCTGATGAACTCATTTGAAATGACCAATGGATTACAGTCACCAGGTTTGAGACTGAGTTCACAGTATCAGGGAAGGGCTCGAACAGTGTTATTGATGCCTTAGTATATTCCAAAGTGTGTGCTTATTGGGTTTGACAAAGCCTAGTTGACTATAACACAACAGTGCGGAAAGAGAAATGTTCAGATTTCCTGTCCCATTATATGGCTGATGGTGAAAGCAGTTTGTCACACATTATCACTGATGATGAAACATTGATCTATCACTTTGAACCACAGACATAAAGACAGTTAGTGGAATGTTATCATCCATCTTCTCCTTGGAAGAACAAGATTAAAGCTACCTCTTCAACAGGGAAAGTCATGGCCACTGATTTTTTGAAATGCAGAAGGGGTGATTTTGGTAGATGTTATGCCATGTGTGTTCAAACCATTAACCCAGATCTGTACATTCAAAGTCTTAAAACCTTGCAGAAGCATTTTAGGAGGGTTTGGCTTCACAATAATTTTGCTGAAATCCTGCTTCAACACAACAGTGCATGATCACACAAGAGTTTGAAAACACAGAAAGCAATCATAAAACTCAGATGGACTGTTCTTCCCCACCCACTATACTGCCCAGATCTTATTCCCTCAGATTTTCAGCTGTTTTGAGCCCTCAAAGATGCCCTCCATGGGAAAAAGTTTGGGAGTGATGGCAACGTTATTGAAGAAGTGACGAAGTGGCTCTTAAATACAAAATTCAGACTGGTACAAGAAGACGATAGATGCTGTTGTTTCTGGCTGTTGCAAGGCTGTTGATGTTGATGGAGATTATATAGAAAAATGAGGTGTATAAAGCACCCAGTGAGTTTGTTCAAGGAATTATACAATATATTACTGGCATTAAACAATAAACCTTTTTGGGCAAAGTTTGTATATAACTTTGTTGCTGTCTTCAATAGATATTTTATGTTATATGGTCTGAGGCCATTGCCAACACAAGACAGGTACACAAGATTAATGTTATGGCATACAGGATGCATGAAAATGCCAGCAAGGCTGGCATATTTATTGTCACCAGGACAAGGATTTGGGGATTCACTGTAGTGACAGTAGTGAAATGGAAACATTTTTTTTATAGAAGCCATCCTAATGTGTCTAGGAACTATTTAAATAAGATAGTATCCGTCAAATGCAACTTATTTATTCATTAATTATTATTAAATTGGCAACATGTTTCAACCCTGCAAGGTCATCATCAGGCCTTCATTATGAACCAATTAATGTTAGAAAGCTGCATACATTCTTGGGATCCCAAACAATGTTTACAAATGATAAATATGAAAGGTTCGTGGCCAGTGACTTACAATATGTTATCAACTTGTACTGCATTTAAAATCTCATTGAATTGAAAGTATTAAAAAGTATTTTTAAAAAGCCGTGTAGCACCAGATTTTATGTAGCTTCGAAATGGTATGTTTACTGGCGTGGCTATAATGTGAAGTTGTGTCGTCAGTTGTTTATGCACCAGGGATAACCATTCAGAGGGGTAATGCTAGCTGGGATGTTTTCTGCCGTCTCGTATTGACAGGATATGTAGTTTCACTGATGACTTATCAACCTGTGATTATGATGTATTATTGTAAATAGTAAGTCATCTCTTAGTAAGGATGGGTCGTAGCGATTTACACGTATTTTTCCCACTGTGTATGTTCTCATGGACTACACTGGTTTAATATTGACGTTCTATTGAGTGTAAACGAGACAGAGTGATCCCCTGGTGTATGTGCTAGTACGAAAGACTTGCTATGACTCATAGCAAGTTTAATGACTTCTGCACAGCCTTAACAGTTGTTTACGCCACTTTTCATCTCAGTATATATGTGGATGTAGTGTAACAGTGATCGATCAGGTGATGTAGTACAGGCTTTCAGTATGTGGTTACATAGACATGCACAAAGGGAACAGGGTTATTGTGTCCAATGTTTCCTGAAATCATCCTTATCTTTACAGCTGTCATGTACATCTCTACCCCAGTGCTTTTGGCTGGTGAAATGTTTAAGTGTAAGGCTAGGAGTAAGTCACTTGCATGCAAATATTATAATGACTAGTGTTACTCCTCCACCAAGTACAACCTAGATAAAGAAAACTGCTTCCAGTAGTACATATTGATAGTCTTTACAAGCATTTTTTAAAAATAATTTTGACAACAACAGTCACATTCATGTAGTGTTAATCATCACAATCATGTAGTGTTAATCATCATTAACTCTTGTACCCCTGATATTCCACCTTTGCATTCAGCAGTACACTGTTGCTGTTACTGCTGATTCCTTTGTTGATATTGTTTATATTTTCAGTCCTGTCTTCTAGTGTGTATCCCATTTAGAGTTCTGTTTAAATTATTTACCTTCTTGTTCACATTACTGATCAACTAGCCCTTTCCAGTTTGAGTTTCTGCTCACAAGGAAATGTCGTTGCCTTACTCACCCCGTTTGGCACTTTCATTGGCTATTTTGTGTAGTGTTGAGACACTTGTACTTTTGTCTTCTGTGCTTATTCTACATAAAATTGTATTAATTTGGAACATTTTTTTGTTTTTGGCCTCTTTTCATCAAAGAATTATTTTGGAATGTAGCAGTGGTTTAATTGATGTGATGCAAATCTCACATTTCTCACTTGTGAGTAGACTACCTGTTAATTGCTGCTGACATACCATTTGCAGGTTTTGTCCAAAATTAATTATAAACAAAAAAAGAAGGTCCTTTTCTGTGCACCTCATCTACATGAAATAGGTCTGTCTGCCAGCTTTACTGAATTCTTTATTGGTCAGAAGTGTTTTGTAACGTCTGTACATTACAGTCACTGTTGTTAACCCTCTTTCAATTTTGTTTCCATTTCACAAAATGTGAAATTATAAATTATAATACAGTGAAATTCCTTTAATATGTCATCTGATAATTTGGAAATTCTAATTTGCTGGCACTTGAGGAGAGAAGTCCCAAGCCCAGAAGTTCTGCTTCTTACCAGGAAAGCTTCATGGGTGAAACAGGCAAATGTCAGGGACATGTTCAACTAGGCCTCCAAAAGTGCTTGTATATCAACCACTGTGGTATCTTCTGACCTCTTGTCTCCTTTTCCATCAACTTCTACAGCTATGGAGACTCCAGAAAATACAGAAGAGGAACTTGATGACCCTGAACTGACACATGAAGAAGGTATCCCAATGGAATGTGAATGGTTGTACAGCCCTAGTATCAGAGCAGTAACAAAAAATTACCTGTAGGAATGTGGGTGAGAATAGATACAGTCTCATAATCCAGATTACAGAATAATAGGACACCTCTCTGATCCCATGGGTGCTGGATTATTGGAATTTTGCTGTACATATGTGTGATTTCAGGCTACCGACGTGAAGTAGCTGAGATCTGCACTTTTCTGGATTATTACACAGCGGGTAGTGGTAATCTCTTACCGATGTTTCGGGACAATGGATCCCATCCTCGGGGTTCATATATTATCATTTTATTGGCATGTTTACTCTTAAATGTTGCATCCAGTACTATATATCGATCCCTTTCCTTGAATATTTACCAATTTCTTCTCCTTTCTTCCTTTCCCCCCTGTTTCTTTGTTTCCTTTTTTGCCCTTCCTCTAGTACTCGGAAGTTGTATCCTGCATGGTCTCGGTGGGGAACGTATCGTGGATGTTGTTCCAGGAGGGATGGAGCTCAAGCTACAGTTAAGATGGGGAGTTGGGCTAGGCCGCAGACACTTGCAATAATCCCCACGTCAAGTGTATTGGAGTTTATTAGGCATAAACAGTGAATAATGCTGGTACAAATGAACTGTATTGAGTTCAATTCTCGGGATCTTGGATCTTCATTAACATTAACGCTGATCGTCCAGCTTCATACAAAGCTGCTGGTCACCGTTCGAGATACTTCGGCAGACTGCAACTGGAGCACGAGGCCAGGGTTGCCAGATCGACATTTGATTGTAAAGCCAAGCAGTACTAGAAAAAAAAGCCAAACAAATTTTAATATATTTTTCATGCTCACATCACATGAAAAGCTCCAGATCCATGTCATTACTGTCCTCCCCACTGGACTGAGTGGAACATGTTGGCATAAACCTTGTCTGATGTGAAGTTTTTTTTAGCATTTCTGGAGATGCAGTGAAGTTTTTGCAACATTTGCTTGAAAGCAACAGTTCTGCCCTGACTCTTACAATTGCATCAAGAAGATTTAGCTGTATTCTGTTTCTTGCCTTTGTTTTAATGGTGGATACAAAAGAAAATATCCTCTCAACTACAGCACTGCTGACAGGGGTTATTAGGCAAGAAAGGGCAAAGGTGGCTACCTCTTTAAATGCCTTATGCTGAAGTACACCAATCCAAAACTGTTCAGTGTCTACAGGGAATCCATCTTTCTTAAATGGAGATTCTTCTTGCCAATCGACAAAAGGCATTTGTCTGTTTTGTTCTTCAATTTTGCTGACATTTCCTGCATGGTGTATAAAGAGTAACTCAAAACATAGGCCTTGAAATTTGATTTAAAATTATCACAGGGTTTAATTTTGATAAACTTTCGAATGTATCTGTCGCCGACGGATGTCTACATGTATCTTGACTGAGAGCTTCTTCTAGCATAGACATACACCTTTCTTTGACATTTTTTATTTCTAGATGAGCCCCAGCACTGTTGCTGTGCTGTAGTAACTTCTTACATGCTGTTAAGAAACTGACACCAAAATCAGCTTGATGGATTTTTTTTTTTCTGTCTTTTGGCATCATACAGTCTGTTCTGAAGACTCTTCTGATGTAAGAATATTTGTTGGTACAGTTCAAGAGGACCAGCTTTGGTTTGCTGAAAAAGGATGTTCAGTCTTTCAAACTGCAGCACAAGTGTTGCAAACTCAAAGAACATGTAGTTTTTGTAGTCTGACAACATCTCCTTTAGAAGTCTTGCTTTGAATTTTGTATCAGACTGTGATTTGGCTAGTTCAGCAGCAGGGAAATAAGCCCTTAGCTCTTCCCAGTTCATAAAAATATTAAACATAACCTTTCCGCGCACAAGCCACCGTGTAAAAAAGGGTTTTTAAGGGGGGGCAGTTCAGTTTGGTTCAAATTCTGTAGCTGTGTTCATCACTCTAAACAATTTTTTGTAAAACAATTTTTTGTATGCTTCTCGTCTTAATTCACTATGGTGAAACCAATTGGGTATTTCTGACAGTAAAAATCCATTATTTGATGGTAGCTTTGATACTGCATATTGAATGCACAGGGCCAGCGAATGGCAGATACATTTGAGTTGCACACAGAAAGGACATACAGTTTTTAGTCTAGACCACACAGAGTTGTTGCACCCATGCACCAAACCACGTTTGATGCACCATCCTTTGCAAACCCAATGCAATTGGCAAGACTCTGGCCACATCTTTTTATTTCCTTATCAATCAAATTGAATATTTTTTTCTCCCGTGGCCTCTTGCACCGGAATTAAACCTATAAATCCAGTCACAATTTCCTTTCTCTCATCACTTAAAAATCGAACTAACATACACAAGTGTTTTTTTATGTCAGTAGATTCATCTAAAATGATGGCATATTTCTCGTTCTGAAAGTCATCAATGAGATCAGTTTTCATTGCAGGCGAAATGATGTTTTTGATTAAGCATGCACATTTACTTCTTTGTAACTTTATGTGCACCAGTGTACTCCCATGCCCATATGCTACCATGATTTCACTCAGGTCAACAGTACGTGTCGCACAATGGCAGGTCATGCTTACGGCAATTTGCAGTTCTCCTGCCTTAACTTTATCCATATCTTGCCTAGGAGTCTTTCGTACATTAAGTCGTGTCGGGCCTTGTAATGGAGTTCTCCGCTTGTGTTTCTCCTATTTTTCATGATTTGAGAGGGTGCTAAGGTTGCAACATTTTGTTGCAGTGGCACGATTTACAATAAGCTGCCTCCGATTCGTCAGCAGCCTTTTGGGCCCATACAAATGTTTCTTCCCATTTGCTTTTGTACGTAAGATTACTATCGTAAGAAGCTTTCCATTTATTTGACAACACGGCCATGGCTGTTGATAATAAATGATCTATAAAAACAGCCGAAGGTGTCACAATTTCACCACAACACGTTATTACATATAGAAAGTACACTTGGCACGGTAGATTAGTATGATTATAAATCCTGCAGAAATATTGCCAAATGTAACTGACCAAAAAACATTTTTCTTAAAGGAAAATGATTTAGAAGAAGGATGGTGTGTAATTTTCGTGCAAGTAATTTTAGCATGTAAAAACGCCAGGAAAAAGCCAAAAAGCCAGATGAATTTTGTGACGCGAATCAAATTTAAAACGCCAGATTTCTGTAACGTGGCTTCAGAAAGCCAATTTGGCAACCCTGCACAAGGCGTCTAGTCTTGCATTCGATCCCACACATTGCTCGCGCGATAAACACTTAGCACGACAACATAACCAGAAAGAAATAGGAGACTATATTCGTCCCATGCCTGGTCTGCTCACTGAGAAATTAAAGTGTAAACAAAGAGTATCAGTTACGGAAGGGGGAGGATTCAGCACGATGAAATAAGCTTATGGCTTGCATACAGTACATACCACAATCCTGCAGAAAAGAAGAAGAAAAAACAACAACCACACAGCAATAATATCCATCAACTATACAACATGGACACTTCTCCTGTCCCTCTTTACCTTGGTTTAGTACCGAGAGACAACCCCCCCCCCCCCCCCCCCCC
>Ga0268261_10001349_pt1 | contig 16746 bp, 10 predicted proteins | sample TergutNc150P1_FD_190353 | JGI IMG/M metagenome (GOLD analysis project Ga0268261, IMG submission 190353) | Nasutitermes corniger P1 segment gut microbial community from laboratory colony in Florida, USA - Nc150 P1 (SPAdes) (version 2) | ecosystem: Host-associated > Arthropoda: Insects >...
CCCCCCCCCCAAAAAAAAAAACAAAAAAAAACTTTTTATTCCCAACAGTGGAGCTGTTTCAAGTGGCCAGAAATACTGACGTCACAAACGCAACTGGCATTGAAAGACACTAGTAAAATGTGTCTAAATAGAGACAAATACACGCATAACTCACCTCAACTGGTTGGGCCTTTATATCAGGAAAAGCTGTATCTTCAGGAATCTTCTCTTGTTTGATGCCTATATCCACCTCTTCATTTATATCTATAAAACCCTCTTCTTTTACATCTACATCCTCTCCAACTTCGATATTGCTGAAATTACATGCACCATCGGATGGTGTTGGAAATGTCTCAATACATAAACTTGGCAGAATGTGCATTGAATCTGTGCAGCTCTGTAAAACCAACATACCATTAATGTAACCTCTATCATAACAAGGAATGCTACACACTTTCATCAAAGCTGACATTACTGCAGCTGCTATGTACATTTTCAACACTATAACTGTCAGATCATTACAATGAATAACAACCAATGGCAAAGAGAAAAGCCCTTCCCGAGAAGCCAACAGTTGCTCAGCTACTCATTCAATTCCCTGTCTTTTACAGGACACAATTGTTCATTACTATTTTCACCACAGCCTGTTTCACACCCTCTCACCTAATTTCTTCAGCCCACCTATCTTCTGTTCACACATACATTCTTCATTGAACAATATGGCTATTAGGGTCCATATGTTTAGTGCACTTCAAGCTCCATGCTGACATTAAAAATGAGGGACAAAAAAGTGAGACACTGACAAATAAGAGAACCCCTGACCTAACCTAACAATCTTAATATTGCGCAATCGACACCCAACGAAAATCAAACCACAAACATCACCAACTGTAACCTAAATTACACACATTAAATTAGAACAACAAGCAAAAAAGTTAGTCGACAATGGCAGGCACAACCCCCAAGCTTAGGTGCCTGTATAATACAGGCACCACCAGAAGCCTAACACAACCACAGTAGAAATGTTAACAGTGTTACTATAGTGACTGTGAAGTAAAGTCTGAGAGAACGAATTTAGTGATCCATGACAGTAATGGATATGTCATGGTGTCTGTAGCTTGCTATATACATATATATATAGGCCACTAAAAGCGGAGATGATCGTTCATTATGATTAAGGATTTCTGATAACCCTGTATGCATGTCTCATGTCACATGCACTCTACTTGACCCAGCCATTCGCCTTCCTTTCCTCCTTATTTCTAATAATATCTGGTGGCAGGTACAATTTATGAAGCTACACATTATGCAGTTTCCTCCAATATCCTATTACTTTCACCCATACAAGTCTAAGGACTGATCAGCACTGTTCCCAAACCCAGTCTACAGTCTATCCTAAATGTCACAGACCAAGTGTCACACCAACAGCTATAAAAATACTACTTAAACATACAGATGTTTGCACTTCAAAAGCTAGTCTTCAGAAAGCAGGAAGGAGAACAAAACATTAGGAAGCTGCAATGTGCATTTCTCAAAATTCATTTCCTGTCAAATTCTTCATCCTCCAATCTTTATTGCTTAATGCTACTCCAATATACTTCAAGTTCCCCACATTTCCAAAATTTCAAATATATATCAGCCAGGTCAAGTTTTTATGGTGTGATATCCCCACTGTACCTCTAGAATACATAATACGGGAGGAAACGTAGCCTCTCAATGCACAACTTCACTGTAGCAGTTATGAAAAGCAACTACATGTTTCGGTTACAAAGTAGCTATCATAAGGCTGTTTATGTGATAAGTATACAAGGAAATCATATACCTGTAGTTTACATATAGTTAAAAATGATCAGTAAAAGATATCTCAACCTTACATATAAAGGTGTATGATTATTACACATGAACAGCCATTTACAATATAAAAACTACTGTATAAATTAAACAATTGTCATATAATTTTAAATAATGAAAGTTAAAACCTTCAGCAAAAGCCAGTGTTCTATGCTAGTTGTTCTAGTGGTAGTGGGCAACTTTTGTGGGAAAATGTAACTGTTGAGATGGTGACCAATATAGTGTGCCTTCTTATATAAGTGATATACTGTGTACCAGGTATTTCATGGTACAGTGGAGGCCGCTTATTATGATCACGGATAATGTTATCAATCAGCTATTGTTAAAAATGAGTGGTCCCAAAACACTCCATTTAAAATCAATTTAAAATAAGCCGTTTATTATAATCAATCTTTCGGTTATTGTTATCAAATTACAAATTATTCGAGTACATATTTAGCCATTTCGGACCTTAAGACGCCATCTGTAGTTCAATTCTTGGTCCAAGTACCAAGATAATGGAAAGGATAAATGGGTTGTCCGGCAATTACCTGCTTCCGAAGAATATGATCTTACAAGCGAAATTTTCGATCAAGCCCCAGACGGCATGTCAAAAGAAGAATTTGAAAACTGGTTGGATATTGATAACAATGCTGAAGTAGTAGCTACAATGACAGTGTCGGAAATATGTGAAGCTGTTGCCAATGATAAATCCGAATTAGCAGAAGAAAGTGAATCAAATTGTACAAGTAAAGAAGAAGAAATTTTAGAAGCTCCTCCAACCAATGCCCAGAAGCGAGAAGCTCTACAAATTCTGCATCGTGGTGGGCAACATAGAGCAACAAACTTCCAAAGGCATTATGAGTATGAGCCTTCATTCAGGAACTACTAATTGCAAACAAACAACAGGCATCACAACAAAAGTTTTTAAAATAAATTTTGTTGTTTTTTATGCATGTAAAGGGTTGTACTGTAACAATAAATTGAGTTAAATAATGCAAATTTTTATATCCTCCGCTTAATGTTATCAGCCGGTTATTGTTATCAAAAAGCACGAGTCCCAAAGTGATCATAATAAGCGGCTTCCACTGTATTAGTATATATATCTGTAATGATGACAGCGTTTACAATATCTGGTAGAGAAGTGTGTTATCTAGTAACAGACTTATCATAAAATTTTCTGTGCTTTATAGACCAAACTCCTGACAGCTGCCTAATACAGCTCTCAATATTTATTCATCATGCTTATGTTTCATCCATTAAATCACAATCACGATACAAAAGAAGCTTTTATGTGTCATTCAGTTACAATTTTTCTACAGGCCCTTTTCAACCCATTATAATATTCAATCCCTTATAGGAACGCAATGAAACAGGCAGCCTGCCAGAATCAAGCATGCACCCAGAATATGTATTTTTCATGGCAAGAATGTTTTTAACACATTTGCCTATACCCACTCCCACCAAAGTCCATGCCTGAAATATTGATAAAGTTGCCATAATCATAAGACAAATAAGTAAGAAGTTTGGAATAATGAATCCTAGTATGTGGATGATATGCCATGAGGGCAATTCATCATAACTTCATATCTTGATGGCCATCACATGTTAATAATATGACAGCCTGACAAAATGCTCAGAGACCTGAGAAATAGAAAAGGAAGGAGAGAGCTATCTGCTACATCAAAAGAGATTCTGGTCACTGGTGTTTATCAGAAACGTTTCTGAACCTTGTGCTTCCATACTGCACATCAGAGCACTTGGCCAAGGTATGAGAAACAGCAATGTCAATTCAAGTGGATAAAAAGTTTTTCCTACATGGAGATAAGAACATATTTTCATCTTCTTTGCAATTTCTGGCAGACCTACCTTCTAATTAGAATTTTACCCACCCCCACCCCCACCCCCCAAAAAAACAGTCACAGTAAAACATTACCATTCCCAACAATAGAGTCTATGGCAGTGGCCATCCATATAAATCAGCCAAAGACAAATGACATTTCTTGATACTGATGAAACAAATCTAACAACAGACATGCAGACATAAAAATCACCTAATCTGGTTCAGCCTTTATTTCATAAAACATTATACTGTACCCTCTTAACTCACCTCTTCTTTTACGTCTACATCGTCTTCTTTTGTATCTATTGCCTCCACCTCTTCCTCTTCACTATATATGCCCTCCTCGTGTTTTATACCTAAGCACTCCTCTTCCTCATTACCTGTGCCCTTTTCTGCTTTCATATCCTCCTCCTCCTCTTTTATATCAATGTTCTCCTCAACCTTTACATTACTGACATCATATGCAGCAGCAGATGATGTCGGAAATGTCTCATAAGAAGAACCTGGCAGAACGTGCAGAGAATCTGTGCAGCTCTGTAACACCACCAAACATTAATGTGACCTCTGTCATTACAAGGATTAATATACACTTCCTTCAAAACTGATAATACTGTAGCTGCTTTGAAGATTCCATTATATGTCAAAATCATTACAAGGAATAAAAATCAATGTCACAGAGTACAGTCCTTCCAGAGAAGCTGCTAACAGTTGCTCAGCTACTCATTAAATTCCGTCTTTTATGGAACGCGTAGGTTCATTACTATTTTCACCATAGCTTGGCACTTGCCTGCCTCAGATCGTCTGACTTAATTTCTTAGACCACCCAACTTCTCGCACATATTCTTCACCGAACAACAAGGCTAGAACTTCAAGTACCATAACAGTTATAGGATTTGTGAAATGTGTGTGGATGTATGTATGAATCAACACCATATAAAAACAGCTTTTATGTGCCAGTCTGATCCAGTTTTTTAATGTGCCCGTTTCAAACCCCCAATAGTAACGCAACGAAACAGGGTGGCAGGCCTACGCGAGCAGGCCCCCACAATATGTACTTTCTTTCCGAAAATACTTTTAACGCATGTAAGTCAATTAAAAACAGACCTTGCAGAGGAATGTACGCTATATAGCAAAAGTCAACTACAAGAAACCGTAACACCGTTCTGTGATATTTTGGGTACAACTTACCGAATCAGAGCAAAACATTTTCTTCGCAAAATCTACCTGAAACATTTCGAAATTCAGCTAACAAACATGAATCGCACACCGCTCACATATTAGTAACTCAACGACCACAAAATAAAACACCTCTTTTAACGCCCGTGCACTTATACAACATATTTGTCATGGATTAAATGTAACATCTAATCTAAATGATCTGTGCTCTAACCCATGCTAGGCCGTTTGAACCATGCTCTTCCCAGTAGCGACAGTTCAACCACCTTGCCCGCAACTAAAATGAAATGACCGACACAACGGTAGATAAGTCGGCAGGAAAACCTGCTACTATTCAATCTTCACAACATTCCCGGCTCAAACTGAGTAAGCAATTAATGAAAAATTATGAAATCCTTCGGTAAAGAGGGACTTCCTCGTCTATTGCACAGAATTATTTTCATGTTAACTGGCGTGACCAGTTTCATTTCATTTCAAACACAGTAAGATACTCATAATATCAGAGTTCCTGCCCAAACAATCCAGGAAGCTGGTGAGACAAGGTTTCAGCTACTGAGCTCCACATTAAGTGTAAAACGTGTTCGGAACAGTATGTACAGAATTCGTGTACAGAAAACGTCTTTGCTTTTCATGACATATATCCAGGAAATCTGACATTGCAAAATTAATATTGAATAAATAAAACTCCACATTTACCACAAAAAGTATGTCCCTATGGCACAAATGTTTAATAAGAAGATATGGGATTTTAATTATCATATTCTTAAAATTTACAATTCAAACTGTACCCTTCCATTCAACATATGCATGCTTGCAAGTGTTCAGGTATTCACAGTGGGTAATTATAAATTCCAGTCTCCTGGGATGTGATGCTACATCCCCAGGTGATTGCTATGTAAAGTTTTGAAGGAAAGCACTGACTTCATGCTCAAGTGGTGAATTTTTCATGTCAAATTTATGGTTCAAGATGAAGCCAATATGCTACTTCAGAATGTAGGAAACCATTCCCACACTGATGAAGTTTAACATTCCAGAAGACAATAATCCTTATAGGCTATGCATACTTAATAATGTACCAACAAACAATTATAAGTTACCTCTAAAACATTCATAACACAAGAATTCCTGAGATGCTGTAACATGACTGAACATTACATTTTACTTAATATTCAAGTCTTCTAGTATATGACACTTTGTCATCAGGTAAGTACCTTTCAAAGCACTGAACTGCTTTCATCTTCAGAGTCAGGCAGTCCAAGTGTGCCTTTTGTTGCAATGCTTGACCCTATGAAGAGGCACTCCAGTTCTCCATAACATCAAGAACTGTTTACACAATGACACAGTGTCACTTCCCACAAGATTTAAAGGTTCATCCATACCGCTATGCTAACCTCAAATCTGGCATCACATTTAGCACTTACACCATGTTACCAATATTATGTAAGAATTAACATGATAATTCAAATAATCTCTAACCAATACTGTTTTAATATTTAGTCCAATGTACATATTCTATTTTTTGTGTATGTTAATTTTTTTTATTACAAATAGTATGACATCTTTTTAATTTCTACCTGTGGAAAAGTCGGCAAGGCATGAATATAACCACTTACCTCCCTCTGTCCAGATTGGAAACGAATGAAGCGATACCCTACTCCTCCTATATGACTTTATGATGTGCACTGGCCCAACACTAACTTTCTAATTTCAACACACTACAGACTAACATTTCACATGACAAAGAGCTGTTGTAGTGCCCATACAGCTATAATTCTGCAATAATCCTATTACTGATATTTTACTGAAAATCGAAACACAAACCCCTTATATAATGTTACTGTACGATGCTTTTATTGTTTATTAAACATTCTAGAACATGATGTTCCTGTGTGTCAATATAAAGAAGTATAGAGTGACATGAATAAGTATGCTTAACATTTTAATTCAATTATATTGTCTTTGACATGTACTGAACAACCTAGTCTTCATCCTCAGGATTGTCCATGCAATTTTATGGTATATTTCATGCATACGAGTGTGCATTTTTTTGGTTCTTATTACATATGTATATCACAAACATGGTTCAAAAAATGTAAATTATGTTTATCGCTTGTCAAACACTGGAGTTTGGGAGGGCAACTATAGTACTGGGTATAACCATGTTGTGCAAAATTCTTACAGGAAAAACAGGGTGTTGAAATGGCTTCATTAAACACAGAGACTCACAACTTGACACAATCGGAAACAAGGGGCTTGGATTGATTACCTGATGCTGCAAGCTTCAGCAGCACTTGTGTGACTGGCAGCACTAAGCGACGTGTATTTGTTCCTGAGCATTCGGCAAATCTTTTGTCATATTAATTTTCAATCCCTTATAAACACAACCACAATAAAAAAATCAGATAAAAAAATTCTTCACAGTCTCAGTCCAGACCCTATAATCACCAAAATACATTTGCATCTCCCTCCTCTATTCCTTCCACTTGTTAGCTGGTTGATGCCAGTTCTGTGCATGAAGATGTTTTTCCCACTGTACAAAAGTAAAATATTCATAAGCATCATCAAAAGACTTTGAAAACCCTCGTATATTTGGTGTCCCTATCTACATTTTGTGGCATACTGGGACAAAGATCTTTTAAAACTTACCAAACTGGGAAAAACAGCAAACTTTCACATTTCTTTATGTTGTTGATACCATAGATCTTGATAAAATTATTACAATGTCCAACCAACCAAATGCATACCCGTTATAATTAATTTCACAAAGTATCTTCTATATGTGTGGGCCGGGTAGCTCAGACTGACTACGGGCTGGACGGTACAGGGATCGAATCCTGGTGGGGGCGAGATTTTCTACCACTCCAGTCCCACCCTGGGACCCACCCAGCCTCCTGTACAATGAGTACTGGGTCTTTCCCGAGGGTAAAGTGCAGCCGGGGTGTGCTGCTGACCACTCACCCCTTTCTAGCGCCAAGATCTTGGAAGAGTAGAGCTAGAGGTCATTAGACGTAATAATACAGGCATTATGGTATAATGTATGTCCACATGTATGGTATAAGGTGAGTCATCAACGTGTGGATACACAGCAGTAGAAGCAGTCTTATGGATAGGAGAGCAAGTTTCTTACTGAAACGTTTGTTGTTGTTATTATTATTACACAATGGATATAAGATAATATATCTTTGTGAAAATTTCCATTTGACAAATTGTACACAACTGAAACTTTCATGCAACTTGCACTGTTGAGTGCATCAGTATATGTGGCAACATCCACTTCACGCCACAAAAACACGCCCCACATAATCGATTGTCAGTAATGTGCAACATTTGTGGTTATAACAGCGGTGCTGCTGAATATTCAAGCCTTCTAGGATGTTACACTGTGTCGTTGGATGTTATGTTCCTGACATTTCAATGTATCATGGTGCCTCTGTCTTCAGTTACGCTTTGCAATGAAATTGTACTATTAACCCATTGGCATATACAGACGTCCCTGAGACGGCCGGGCTCGCTAGGTCCATTAATACACAGCCGGCTGTGAGACGCAATTCAGAGACCAACCCAACATCACAGCACAACAGGGGCACAACAGGGGTATGTACTGAAGTCAATAAAAATTAATTTTGCATCAATAAAATATAAATGTATAAAATTGCCATTTTTGCCTAAAAATTAGTATTTATAAGTGTGCCATGTGTTATAAAAAGTAGTATGCCAATGGGTTAAGGCACGAGTAGCAACATTAGGTGAACTGTTGTAATCACTCAAATGCAGCTGTGTAAAATACTGTGTGTAAATGTGATGGCATTTCGTAAATGAATGAAAATATTTCCTTTAACAGTGGAGTCTGAAATCAAAGTCCATTTTACTGCATTATATTTCTACTTGAATAACTGATCAAAGCAGATTAATCATTCACACATTTTTCAAGATAGTAAATAAAAAAAACATACACAAGGAGTGTCTGATTGCTATAACGAATATGATGCTGTCACTGTGCACGACGCGAAGAAGTAGGACAAGGCAGAGGTATGGCTCCATTCATTCATATGCTGGGCCTTGCCTGGAGCTCTGAAACGTTTCAGAACAAAAATTTTAAAAAATACAAAAATAAAAGTCTTAAAAAAATATTCTTATTTTCTCCAACACAAACTCCTTCTAGATTCATGCACTTATATGCATGTTCACACAATTTTTTACCCCTGCTAGGTAGGTCTTTTTCATAACGCTAAACAGTTCCCTTGTAACTGTGCTTTGAATTTCTGTTATGGACTGGAAATGCTTACCTTTCAGGGCAAATCTGACTTTGAGGAAGAGAAAATATCTGGTGGTGGTGGGATCAGGTGATTAGGGTGGGTAATAAAGCTCAGCAACCTTCCTGTTTCCTAAAAACTGCTGCAGTCACAGTGTTATGTGATAGTGCAGTGTTGTGCAACAAGAACCAAAACTTTGACTTGTACAGGGCCAGCATCGATTGATTCATTCTCCTTCATAGCCTTTCCGTAACGTACCTGTGACAGACTGCCATATAGGGTTTGGTCCTCTGGAGGGAATTCTCGGTAGATGATAACATCTGTGTCAAAAAAATTATAAGCATAATCCTCACAGGAGATTTTGGGAACCGGAGCTCTTTACGCTTGGTGATCTTTTTTCCCCACCCACTCCATGCTGTCACTTCGTTAGAGGATCATTCTTGTTAACACCATGACTTGTCACCTGTAAGTTTTTTTTAATTCTTATCCTCTGCCATGGACATAAGGTCCCGACATGATGCAATTCCTTCTTTGTTCTGTTCTGTCATTAATGCATGAGGAAAAAATCTTGTGCACACCTTCTCTTCCATCAATTTTGCTACACTACCGTAAACATGGCACACATCATGGTGGAAGGGCGGCCAACTCTGGCAACATCTTTCAATTCCTCCCTACCTTCAATGAAATGAGCTTAACATCGGTAAACTTTGAAGACAAAGAGCAAACTAACGCCATATGCATTAGGAACCATATGCATTGTTTCCAGAGCAGTTTTACAGGCTTTTACACAGAACATAATTACAGTTATGCTGCACAAAAAATTAATTTACAGCAACACATCATAGCTTAACAATGTAGAGTGACGAACCTGGCCATGTGTTGGTTGAAGGTTTATACCAAATAGTCCCGACATTGTCTGGCAGACTGTGCTTATATTATTGTTACGGAACTCAAAATTTTTCACACACTACTTCTACATTAGTGCTACTTTTTTTAATTCCCTGGCTGCCACTATAAACTATGACATATCAAATATGACTAATTATCATCCTTAAAATACAAAACAAATTTGAATTTGTGGTGCAATCTACTCCAAAACTACAGATGTCTCAATTAAAGCTTATTGAAATTTAACAGTTTGGGCAGATCTGAGACTTAGGTTTTCAAGTGCTCATGGCAGTTGTAGTTCATGTGATGGTTGTTGATATAAAGTGTTAGTATTGTTAGTTTTGATGTCCGAAACAAACGGCCTCAAACCGGCCTACAAAACTGACATATTTTCTTCCCACCCATCCCTTCAACATCCACCTGGATCAAGTCAGTCATCCTGAAGCAGTAGGTGGTAAATTCCTGTGAAACACTGGAACAAACAACACTCATTATGTGGCGCAAAAACCAAAAATACAATCAGCATAATGAATTTAATTTTCATTTTTGTTCTTTGTAACAAATATTTTAAGTGACGTGCTTTTTTCTAACTTCCATTACTTTTAGCATTTTGCTGTGTAACAATTGCAAGCACAGCACTCAATTTCCCATGCATACTTAAGGTGCAAGCCTTCAGAAGATATGACAAATAATAAGTCCTGAACTCAAACCAGCCACCACCAGCATCATTCAAACCCACATAATAGAAAACTTAGAGCTATTGTCAAATAAACTACAACAAACTTAATACAAAAATTTAACAATACATTGCGCTCTGAGGATCATTTGATAATTGTGGCTCAGAAAATAACTTCTAAAAATACACAGATCTTTTATAAATATAGAAGTCCTCTTTCCTAGTCATGCTATATTGTATGCTTCAACATTTCTTACACTTCTGTTCTGCACTGAAACATGACCATGACAACTATGCGTGTGTGCAAGATTTGAAGTTCTTATTAGTACAGTTGTTACAAATTAAGTCTCCTAGGATGTTGGACAATATTGTTGGATAAGCAGTTTCTCACATTTTTAATGCACTATGATCCTTCCCAACACCAAGAAGTACTTGTCCAGTGACACAGCATCACAGTCCAGTAGACTTTAATCTTCAACTGTTTGATATCTCAGTCATATCATATAGAAACCTTCATTACTTAATTTTATACATTTCAGTTTCACTTCAGTTACTTTTCATGTGTCAGTATAGACTTTGGGAATCTCCCATCCACCTTCATCATTGTAACAGTGGGCACATGTTGCAGGATAGAATGGAACCATGGACTCTGCATAGGGAGTTGGCACTCTATAATAGAATTTAAGATGTGACATGTTATGTGGCTGCTGTCAGAATTTTCTTTGGTTCTTAACCACATGCTGATGTACTTAGTAACCAAATAAATACAATAATAATGTATTCATATGAATGTGGGGAATAGTGACCAGGTTATGGGCTAGAAAATCTGGGTCCAATTCCTCGTAAGTACAGAAGATTTTTCACTTCTACAGAACATTCAGACTGGTTCAGGGGCCAACCCAGCGTCATATCCAAACCAGGAGTTCTTTGTCTGAAAAGTGGTTGCAGCATAAGAAATATGACCACTCACCTCCATCTGGAGCTACAATTAAGAATAAATGGAGTAAAGCTGTTCCTCCCCATATGTGCCATCATCATGAGCATGAGAAAACTTTGCCTCTATCTTTATTGGTTGTGTGCATGTAAATTAAAAGTACACAACACAGTAGCCTCTGCAATGGCCAAACCAAGGATCAGGGATCATTCCACTGTAATTTGTGAGACAGATAAAAGGAGGGGGTAGTGAAGCTAGAAAATGACAGAGCAATAACAGAATGTATTGTATCCATAAGTATTTTGTTCTCCAGTCACTAGTCACCAGAAACAGTCACTTCCAATCACAAACAAATCAAATAGTAAAAATGTGGAAGAAGAGGATTGTTAGATAGAGGATGGTGACTGGGAGGAAGAATACACGTTGCAACGTGAAGCTGGGAACTGAAGGTTAATGAGACTGTGTGCAAACAGTAGACTTATCTTCTAATGTGTGCAGACTTACTCCATGGAGCAGAGTCCTTCTTGAGAAGCTAACCAGTAAACTCTGCAGCTAGTCAAGAAATTCCCCGCATTTAAATGTGTGCAGACAGTAGACTTAATTATCTTGTAATGTGTGCAAAGAGTAGACATAATTATCTTGTAATATGTGCAAACAGAAACTTAATTATCTTGTAATGGGTGCAAACAGTAGGCGTAATTATCTTGTAATGTGTGCAAACAGTAGACTTTAATTTTCTTGTAATGTGTGCAAACAGTAGGCTTAATTATCTTGTAATGTGTGCAAACAGTAGACCTTAATTTTCTTGTAATGTGTGGAAACAGTAGACTTCATTATCTTGTAATGTGTGCAAATAGTAGGATTAATTATCTTGTAATGTGTGGAAACAGTAGAATTTAACTTTCCTGTAATGTGTGGAAACAGCAGACTTAATTATCTTGTAATGCGTGCAGACAGTAATTGTAATTAGCTTGTAATGTGTGCAAAGAGTAGACTGAATTATCTTGTAATGTGTGCAAAGAGTAGTCTTAATTATCTTGTAATGTGTGCAGACAGTACTAGACAGTAGTCCTAATTAGCTTGTAATGAGTGTAACAGCAGAATTAATTATCTAGTAACATGTGCATGCAATAATTGTAATTAGCTTGTAATGTGTGCAAACAGTAGACTGAATTATCTTGTAATGTATGCAAACAGTAAAATTAATTATCTTGTACAGTATGCAAACAGTAGACTTAATTATCTTGTAATGTGTGCAGACAGTAGTCTTAATATTCTGTACATATTCTGATCCCCAGGCTTTTAACTGTTTGCTCAAAAACAAATAGTTTCCTATCCACTGAATACTACTTTTTCATTTGGAAACAGCTACATGTTTCGCTCATTTACAGCAAACATGAGGCCATCAAGACCATATTTTAAAATAAGGTAAAACACAATAAATACTTACTTACTCCATGGAGCAGAGTCCTTCTTGAGAAGCTAACCAGTAAACTTTGCAGCTAGTCAAGAAATTCCCCGCATTTATGGAACCCGAAAGTCCCTCACCATACCCACAAGTGTCCGCCACCTGTCCCTATCCTGAGCCAACTCCATCCAGTCCCCATGACCCCCTCCAACTTCCTGAAGATCCATCTTAATATTATACTCCCATCTATGCCTTGGTCTCCCCAATGGTCTCTTTCCCTCAGGCTTCCCCACCAACACCCTGTGCACACCTCTATCCTCCCACATACGTGCCACATGCCCTGCCCATCTCATTCATCTCGATTTTACCACCCGCACAATATTAGGTAAGGAGTACAGATCATTCAGCTCCTCGTTATGCAGCTTGAACACCCTACTCTCAAACATCCTCAGCCTGCGTTCCTCCCTCAATGTCAGCGACCAGGTTTCACACCCATACAAAACCACGGACAAAATTATAGTTCTATATATCTTGATCTTTAAGTTTTTGGATAGCAACCTGGAAGACAACAGATTCTGCACCAAATGATAGCAAGCATTCCCTAACTTCAATCTGCTCTTAATTTCTTCCTGAATAGAATAAAATGCAATACATACACATATATATTCACAATATAGTTTCACTCTGTGGGATCCCTGAGGTGTACAGTGTTTGTTATAATATGAAGCTGTAAAATGTGGTCTTAATAGTAGCTGACAGTTGTAAAATTATTTTAGGTCTTGTTAAATTGCATAATGGTTAAGTTAAAACATTAAATTGTTAGATTAAATATTTATTTTATTAATTACTTTACAACTTAATATTTTAACTTAACAATTTTACATCTTAATATAATAATAATAATAATATTAAAATAATTCTAAACAATCAGCTACTATCGACTACAATTTATATTTTCATATTGTAATAAACACTGTATACTTCTTGGATCCCAGAGTGAAACCGTGTGGTGAATACATATATATATATATATATATATATTTATTGCATTTCACATTCTTTTAAAATACTGTATTGATGGCCTGATTGTGGTCGTAAGCTACAGAAATATGAAGCTGTTTCTAAATAAAGGTAGTTGTGTTGTGACAGATAGTTAACGATATGTTTTCCAACAATGCACAAACATAAAGGGAAGTACTCCACCCAATTCCACACTCTGCATTCAGTGTGTTGAATATATCTATGGGAATAGAGTATATGAAGAAATTATGACCACACATCATAAGAATCATTTACATATTCTTGAAACTTCACCTGTCAGAATGAATGCAGCCTAAGCAACTAAAAGCTGTCTTCTCTGAACCACCCACAGATTGTCTGCTGCTGCCAGGAACCTGATTCACCTTTTTCCATGACTGCAGACTCCCACAACACCGTTCAATTGCCCCTATGGTTTCTTCCAAAAGCCTCAAATCTTTTTGTCACTTCTCGTCAACAACCAGCTATTAATGCAAGCTGCAGACAATAAGTGCTTTACAGAAGATGAGAATAACTAACAAGTTCATCAACCACAATGAAACATAATGTGTATTATCAAGTATATGTGACTGCTCTGAAACAAAATCTCTCTATAATTATATCCCAATCTTCTGAGTTACGACACCATGTCGCTAAGTCCATTTTCAGACTATTTCAAGAAACCATCCACACTTCACACAACCAGTACCTTCTGTAACTCTATTGTGAAGTCCTCCAACTTAAGTATTTATACTGCTCTAAGATATTATATATGAAATAACATTAGCAATTTAAAAATTACCAATATGTGAAGATGTCAGACTTTGAGGTTATATCTCACAAACCCCACATACAAAGAAACTACATTCCTGTAGCAAGTGCTAAACAGGTATTTAAAAAAGTGACATCAATACTGCTAACATGTACACATCTTTCTCAAAATGTATACTGTGTCAAATAAACCATGTCTGCAGTCAGGGGTAACAGATCAAAATTTCTGCCTCTCAAGTACATACATTTAAATTTCCAGCCACTAATCTCTCTTCTGTACATGTATCCTTAGGATATTGGGGATTACATTCTGTCCCTTAAGTTCAGCAAAACTATGTGAAATCACAGCACCGGTGGTAAGCATTCCATTTAAATTAGTTACATGCTACTCCTCCATTATCATACAGCACAAGTTTCTAATACCCTGCACACAAGTGTATATCAAAATATGTGTAATTGTAAATACAACACACATTTATATGTAAGATCACAAAATATGTTTTGACTAGTTTCAACTTACATATGCAAGCAAGGTTCTTCGAGTAGCTTACATCTGTTTAGTTAAACTTGACCGACATTCATAAATAAGTAAAAATCATTAACACAATATATAACATAATTGTAAAACTGAGATCTAATTTTAGCAAATGAAACTGTATATGTTTTTAATTTTTTTTAACAACTATTGACCCTTTAGGGTCAAAACACATTTCTGTAAAAATTACCAAAATAAAGTTGAGCTGATGGCTTTTAATTAATAACTAATTATACAAGAACACTACACAATGTCTAAATTTAAAACTGTGCAGCAGTGTTTGCTGCTTGTCACTACCACTAGCCTGCAGTACAGGAGTATATTTCCTGCTTACACAGTGAGATTCTTGCCAGTTTGGAATCCTGTGATGGAAGGAATGATCACAATATACACACTATCCACTGTCCGCATGAAGTTCATACGCAGCAGTTTCAAACCCGGATCTAATGTGACATTAAAAAACAAAGTAAAAATTATGGACAATGCCCAAAACAATTATTGTAACACACAACTGACAGACATACATTTGGCTCCATCACTGTGTTGTGTAAAGAGACATACTATATATAAGGAACTTGAAAAAAAAAAATGTTAACTCATCTTTCCTCAAACTTCCACTTCAGAATCTAAACTGGACAGCTTCTTAAGTGTTTTCAATATAACACAGCCACTTCCAACACTTATACAATTATGTATCCAATTTCCAAACTCATGATGTGGGTAATTAATATTTATTTGACCTATGAAAAATGTTTCTGTCTTGGCGGGAAAAAATAAGAGTTGTTAACAAGTATTTATTTGACCTATGAAAAATGTTTCTGTCTTGGCGGGAAAAAATAAGAGTTGTTAGCAAGTATTTATTTGACCTATGAAAAATGTTTCGGTCTTGGCAGGAAAAAATAAGAGTTGTTAGCAAGTATTTATTTGACCTATGAAAAATGTTTCTGTCTTGGTGGGAAAAAATAAGAGTTGTTAACAAGTATTCATAAAACACAATGTCCATCATTTCAAAAAGACCTGCATTACATGCACACTCCTAACTTCCAAAATATTCTTGCACTACCGGACATACATGGTTTTGCCCATGTGTGAATTATATAAGTGCATAGTGGAAACTTTTTTAAAATACCACAGATATAGAGATCCCACAATCTGTAAATGGTGATGATTCCTCAGATAATGCACCATAATGAATAACTTATACATATCGTGGGAATGTGGACGTTGATTACATGGGAATATGGACGTTGATTACAATAGAACTGAAGATGTCTCTTTAGAACACATTTGTGACTGAACATCTTACTACTGTAATGACCATGACGCGTTTTCGTCAGCTCATTACTCAATTCCCGCTTGTTGTCTGTACGTAAGTCAACATATAGTGTCAGCACATGCCTGACAAAATTGTCACACCTCTCAAGGTTGCCTCGCGA
>Ga0268261_10001350_pt1 | contig 16746 bp, 22 predicted proteins | sample TergutNc150P1_FD_190353 | JGI IMG/M metagenome (GOLD analysis project Ga0268261, IMG submission 190353) | Nasutitermes corniger P1 segment gut microbial community from laboratory colony in Florida, USA - Nc150 P1 (SPAdes) (version 2) | ecosystem: Host-associated > Arthropoda: Insects >...
ATTTTTGGGCGGGGTTGGGGTATAGGATTGGAAAGGCCCGCCGTATGTACTTTTGGGCGGGCCCCAGGGGTTTTGAAAGGCCCACCGTAAGGAATTTAGGGTGGGCCTCTCCCCAAAAGAGAGAGAGGCTGCGCTGCGCGCTGCCCCCGGCCTAGTACCTGCGAGACTGGCAGCCATGATGGTTGTGTCGAGTGTTAAATAGGTTAGTGTGTATAGGGGAACAGAGTAGGGTAAGCGCGACGGTAAGGCCCTCTGTTGAGGAAAGATAGTAGGTACATGTACGCCATCTGTTGAAGGAAACTAGAAACTATAGCATAGAGTTCCGTGATGAAATTGGTGCATCGCGGATGAAAGAGGTGGGGGATTTGAAAGTTTGAATTTAAATATGAGCGGGATATTTGAAAAATATAGGATTGTATAGAGTTCCGTGACGGAGTTTGTGTATCGCGGGTGAAAGAGGCGGGAGATTTGAAAGTTTGAATTTAAATATGAGCGGGATATTTGAAAATTGTAGGATTTAAATATGTGCTGGGGGAAATTATATAGGATCGCGGATGAATGAAAGAGATATATATATATATTCTTTCTTTATTTGTAAATGTCTTCTGATGTTCCTAGTTTTGTAATAGAGATTAATAATAATAATAGTAATAATAATAATATAGCGATATATATATATATATGTTGCCGTTGATGATGGCGTAGTTGCCGTGCCGTTCGTGGATTCTACTACAACCCTCTGTGAGTGAGCAGCAGCTGCTGTTATTAATACTCTGCATGTCAGTGACAAGTTAATCCATCTCGGTACGATATTCGGTATGTTGGTCGCAAATGAACGCGTATCCGTTGACGTATCGGATATAAGCGCAGTAAGGGAAGTAACAGGCTTGTTCGATGAAAGGAATGTCATTCGGCTCGCAATCAAATAATGCGACATTGCAATAAAAGCAAATGCACGCATCGCTCCACCCTAGAATGAGAGACAGAGATTAAATAATTTCGCCTAAAGTGTGAAGGGAAGGCCATCTGATGAGGAAAGATGGGTACAAGTACGCCATCTGTTGAGGGGAAATGAGGAACTAGTATAGTATAGAGAGAGAAAGAACTATCCGTGATGGAGTGTGTGTATCGCGGATGAAAGAGGCGGGAGATATGAAAGTTTGAATTTGAACATGTGCGGGAAATTTGAAATAGGCGGCGGGATATTTGAAACGCTGGATCTCGGATGAATGAAAGAGGTGACGGCCGGAGATTTGAAAGTTTATGAAATTTAAATGTAGGATTTAAAAATATTTTGACCTACCGACGTAGTAAAAGCCAGCGTCCGCTATAGATCCCTCCGAAGGCTTTCCTTCGCCATCCGACTGTCCGTCGTAGAAGCTGCGTGTGCGTCTAGCTAACGTGAATATTCGGGATGTCTGGGTCCTCGCCAACGCCGGATAGCCTGTTCTTGTGCCAGCACTAATGAGTGTCTGTCGTAGTAGGCTCTTTCCCTCGCGGGAGGGCGAGAGGCCGGATCCGGCGGTATTTCTGCGGACGGTCCTGGGTTCATGGTCGGACTTTCGCTGCGGTCCGGCTCCTGTGTGGGGACAATCTGCGGAGAAGGAGGCGAAGTCTCGAGCGAGATATCCGAATCCCCCTATGAGATGTCGTCGTTGACGTCCATGTCGGAGCACTCATGAGAAGTGACGTCTATACACGCGCTTACCGTCCCCTCTTATAGTGGAATTAGATTAGAAAGTAGAGACCTCTAGTGATAGGAAAATAAAATAACGACTACACGTGTGTGTTCAGTTTTATGTAGGTGTATTTTATTGCATCAGAAGAAAAAAGTACAGAGCATGTTTACATAAGTACAGCACGTATTCAGAATACAGACTTGATTTCTTCGAACAATTGATAATAATTAATAGATCTGTTAGCGTTAGAGTGTGACTGCACATATGCAGTAGAACTGTGAGCGTTATATATATAGACGATCACATCAGTCATGGCAGCGGTGTAGAGAGTCATCTGGTTCTGAATCGTATACATTATGTAGGCTAGATATCGCAACTCATCGTACGTGAATGTCATTACTGTTTACCGAAATACGCTCTGGCAACCCTGTAACTGCCGGTCATGCTCATTCTAAAGTCTCCATCCTTCTTCATATAATAATCGTTCGTAGACAGCGTCACACAGGGCCGCGATATTTTCGGTCATAGTTCGCAGCTATTGATCGTTGAAGAGCAGAGGCAACTTTCTGGCGCCTCCGAATTCTGCTAGCGGCTGATAACCGCGTGTAGGATAGTAGCCCACTGACACGTATTTGGACTTGTCATCCGCTACGAAGAAGACGCGACGTAGCAGGGCTCTATTGGGATCCCCGAGCGCTGTGGCGACGGTGTCCAGACACGCGTCGTGTTCGGGCGCTTGGACACGTCGTCGTGGGTCAGGCCCGCCTTCCTCTTCCTCGATTAGGGGGAGCGACGCTCCCGGTAGGGGCATAATTAGACGCTTTCTTGCTGACATAGCGATGCAGACAGGTAGCTAGACTGGTGTTAGTGCTGTTTTAACAAGGTGCAGAAGAAAAAAGCCGTCATTACAGACGTGATAGACCGGAATTAAACGAGGCGGTATGGCGTGAAGTCGGGTGGACAGGCGATATATTTGCGGGACTGAAGGTGATGAATGAGTCATTTCAATAGTGTATCCTCGTTTCGAGTTGCGCAACGGTAGTTTAGATAATTCTTGTGGCACGGCATACTGCAACTGAATTGCGCCTTGAGCCCGTTGGGCGGAGTACAGTTAAAATCCTCTAGATTTCGAACGGGTTGCCCCAACAAGTTTGAGACAAATCTGGTCTTTGCGGTGCCATACGCGTACAGATGCGCGTATCCCGAGACGGCCTCGCGTATGGTTTCACAAAGCTTGGCATAGTCGAGCTGTCCGTCGGTCCACGACAGTCCGTTCTCGTCAGAGCCGTGAGCTTACATGGTGTATGGGGATTTGAAATGAAATGTCTCTATGACATTTTCGGCCGCGACGGAGACCTCTTTGACGATTTCCTCGTTCTGCTCGCCGTGTAGGACCTCGAAATCTGTCACACATTCCATCTTCGAGCGCAGTGAAATACAGAATGAAAAAATTGAGGTTAATGACTTGCCGTTCATATAGGCTGGTACAAAAATTCCCTCCTCTGGTACGATGTTTGCACCGTGTAGGGTCGAATTCCGAGCGGAATAGACGGTGGATATGTCGGTCCGCGTTGTCAGCAGCAAACAGCCCCACGAATTGCTGTGGGGTGTATCCCCTATCCATGTATAAATTGAAGGGGCAGCAATATTCGCCGCACATCGTGGTGGTAGGTCCTTGGAGCTGCGTTCTGTTGTATCGCCAGACTGTACAATTGCGTCGTATGAAATCTAGGATCGAGGGAATATGTGGATGGCGACCGTAGGAATCGAAAAAGTAACAGCTTGAGGAACGGGGTTTATGGAAATGAATCGCCTGCCAGTATGATCCTTTCTGTGTGTGAGGGTGTTTGTTAACTATAACCTGCCATTCTGTACGATTAAACGCGGTAGGAGTTCCGAAGCATAGACCCCGAGTAAAGAATTAACATCCTGTAGAGCGTGCTGAATCTGGATGGTGTCCATCACGAGAATTCTGTCGATACGTTGTCTGTAGATCTACGCGTATTAAATTGTCATACTCTAGATACAATACATAAGTGATAGCCTCGGGTTGTGCCGTGCCAAATTACAGATCGATCCTGATATAACCACTTGTAGGGGGTGAAACCGCGTGCCCTTCCGATGCTGCCAGAGTCCCGAGTTCGAGTGGTGAATGCTCGAGCCTTCGAACAGTGTCGTGTACCCTCTGACGGACGTCTTCTCGTGACCCATATTCAGAGACAGGCTCTCGCTAGGATTCTGTCTACCATTCACATACATCGTGAAGTTGGCCAGATCGTAATGGCGGAGATTATACGGATTCGTATTCTCGAACCGAGAAATTCCGTGTTCTTTACCATGGTAAATAGCAGACATTTTGCGAGCACCCCCAATACGGCATTATTGATAGGTAATGCATCAGGGCCGCCGGCAAACGTGAAAGTCTTGAGTTCGACTCTTGTCAAGTTATATCTGGCAAAGAATCCTTTGCTTAGAGCCTCGTTATGAGCGATGGAGATTTTCGCGCTGGGTCGGACGCGTCGCACGATCAGCTCCGCGTCTAGAAATTTAAAAGTTGATTTGTTTTTGTTCCGGTATTCGTGTTCATGGGGTAAAATCATCCTTGGCCTTGGTCAATTGTATCTGCAGACGGACACCCGAAAGTAGAAATTGAGAGACATTGCAGATGTCGGCGTGTAAACGATCCTATAGCTCTGTTACTTTCCTCTGTTTTTGCCTCTCCCATCTCGTGACAAAGCCTTTGCTTTTTATGTCGGCGGAGGTCGTATTACCCGCTAAGACGTCCCTTCCCTCGTCCAGATACCAGTACGTATTTGTAAGATGCGAATTGGCTGCGTCACTTTCGTAGATCAAGATGGTCTCCAGATACGCGAGGTAGGGGAACAGATCGGAGGCCGGCGTGATGTTCACTCCGTTGAGCGAGATGCTACATTGACTGAACAGAGAATGGAGGAAATTGTTGGTTCCCGCCGTAAAATCCGTGGCGTCGAGATCTTTCCCGTCCGCGCCGATGAATTTGCCTTTAACATAGAGTTTAATGTCCAGATCGATGTGTCTCATTATCGGCGGGAATCAAAAATTCGAGATCGTTCTGATCCACCGTCGCGATCGGTTTATAGTGGAACACATACGTCTCTAGGATAGCCGTCTGTACCAGCTTATGCGCGAAGATATCGAACTCGGTAGTTACAAACTCAACGTCTCCAGACATGATCTGGTAGCGACTGATGCGAATCACGAGAATGTCTCATTTATAGTCTTGGACGAAGATGGATTTCGTTTGGCGTTTCTAGCTCTCTTGGTTTTCTGCTAACTCGGTTTGCGGGAAGACGCTCTCTTTCTCTTAATACGCCGCCACCACCGCCGCGTAAGTTTTTAATAATATTCTGCGCCGATTCCGACACGTGTTTCAATAGGATGACACGAACCCCCGTCTGTGCTGGATTGTCGGCTTTATCGGTCATGATCTTTCCGCCGGTGCGTAACGCTTCGCGTCCGAGGGACTTGGCATTGCTCCAGAGTACGGGTGGCACGGTCCACCATAGACCGCGGAGAAAACTGCCAATACCGTGTCCGCGCTGAAGAAATGGTGAGACGATATAGATCGGCCCGATGCCCGAGTCACCGCGTCCTCCGACGCCGCCCGCTTGACGTACATAATACTGCCCTAACGGCGTCATACTTGGAAATGTAGGTGGGGTATTGATGTCATATTTATATATCAATGTGTGACGACTCGCTGAAAATAACGGACCACATTCAAGGGGTCTTGCTATATCTAGTGGGGATCGGCTCCTCCGACAGATTTAGTATTTCGATACGTATGTCTCGAAATGTTCTCTTTTTCACGGGTACATAATACACGTTCTCGAATAGATACTCGCCACCATGATCGGCTGGCTAGATGTTGAAGGTTCTCAGATATCTGACCATAGCGGTGCCTTTAAATTGTGGCGCTATCAGATCGCAATACGCCAAAGCCTTTGTAATAACCGCCATATTGGCTAACTGCATTGTCGCAGTAGGAGAGTTCGCATAATCCCACCTCGCATATTTCGGATGGGTCGTCTTATAGGCTGTACCAATTGTATCGTAAATGCACCGATCTTATTGCAGGGATATATTTCCTGAGAGGTGTTACTAAACAGCGTGATATAGAAATGATCGCGATCCATTTTTTACAGACTGGATATCGCTGGCAGGAACCCAAGGATCAAAGTCTGCGCTATAAACTTTCCAGCTGACCAGGTACTCTAGAATGCCGCGTCGGACACTCTTGTCCAGTATTTTATCTATCTTATATGTAGTCTGATTAGTGATGCGGAGGGGAACCAATTCTTCGGTCTAAAACTGGTCTTCGATCTCTCGGCCGCGCAAGACCTCGAGTTCGAACACGGGACGAGGGGTTCTGTGCGCCAACTTACGTACTTTGAATATTTCGGTGGTGTAATTTTGTTCTCCGCCTTTCGCGAATTTCACCTTCTCCTTGCTAATGGGTACATGCTGGCCCACCCGAAGTTTTAGCTTGCTTAAAACGTCATGCTCGGTCCGCCTTCACTTTCATCTTATTCCACATCGTTAACACGTCTGTGTCGCGCACGTTGCCGGGTGTCATACCCGTGGTCGAATGAACGGTAGCATTGTACCCCCTGAGAAATTCGGGCAGAATATCTATATATCTATACGTGTTCTTAAAGCTGAAATATCTGTACAGTTTATCGCGCAGCGTTCTGTTGACACGCTCCACGACCGCACATTTGACGTCGGGATTTCTACATACTTGAAACTCGATCGCCCCACGTTTTAGCAACGTTTGAAATTGCGTATTCAGAGACTTATTCCGCTTGTCTGTACGCACTCACACGGGCCGTCTGCGTATAGGTTTCGTATATTTCGAGTCCTGTAATATAGATTCCAAAGCTGATGCGACCTCTTTTCCCGTCTTGGTGCGCAAGGGTATGCTGTGCAGATATTTCGAAAACACGTCAATTACCTGTAGTAAATACCTACGACTGTCGTTATATTTCTTCAGGGATGACAGATCCAAAATATCGATCTCCCAAACGTCGTCGATATTATAGACAGTGTACGGGTTTCTGGGGAAGCGTTTTCTGACGGGCTGATGCAACGTATAAACATCTTGAGTCTCTAGCCAAGCCTTTATTTGGCCCTGCGTTTTCCGCTTTGTCTTTGTTTACTGGTAGCGGCGTGTCTAACTGCCTCTCGAAACTTGCGTAAGCTGGAAAATGCTGACGGTGCAGCAAGTTTGGAATACAGTCTCTGCAACATGGCGATTTAATACGATACCCACTCGCGGCGTAATGCGGTGGCGGCTTGAACACCGCTCTGACGTGTGCCTGAAAAAGCCTCGAAATAACGTCCCTAAACTTGAGACCTTTGGAAGTGTGGATGTTAGCGTTAGGGTCATAACCTTCCAAATGCGCGTTGGTCATCTCGAAAATTGTCTTATATTGTTTTAGATCGTTCGAGGTGACCAATTTTTTATTTACCTTCTTACGCGCCAGGAGCTCCCACAGGCCTTTGAAGACGGGAACTCTACCTCCTTGATTTGGATATTACCTTCCCGATCCACACCGACCCGCGAATCGCCGGTCATAAACTCGTCGCCAAATTTTCGGTTACCATACTCTGTATCGAGAGAGCGCCTTTTAGATTCGAACAGATATGGGGACACGTACGGACTGGCCAATGCGCCCAAAGACTTCGCACCGAATTCTAGTACGTGGGGTTCCACTCGCGGGTTTTCAGCGCCTACATCATCATCATCATCGTCTTTTTTGAATGGAGGGCGACGGCAGAGTAGACGTCTCATAAACGACGTCACTAGACGTAGACGAAATCGACGTCGTCTTATATGCTATATGACGTTTCAAGGGACCGAGTTCTGTCTGCGTACCTGAATGAGATGCGTCAAGATTAGGCTTAATGTTTTAATCGAACGTCGAGGAGGACGGCGGTAATACTTGCTTTAAGAAATCAGCTACAGTCTTTATCTGTCTCTTTCTTTCAACATCCGCCTCGTGAAGTTTGGCACGTACTTTAACCCACTTATTATATTCATGTATCTTCGCGTTCTTTACAGACCGTCGTCGTTTACTACTACTGTTTCTTTCCTGCCCCCGAGCCTCCTGAGCCATTTTAGGAGGAGGCGGAGGGAGTTGGGTGTCACTGTTATTTCTTGTGATAGTATTTAGGTAACCGAGTGATACGAGGTACATTTGACGTAACATTTTTTTCCCTACGAGTCTCGCGGCCTGAATATTAAACTGGCGATAGTTGGCAACACCGCGCCTAGGAGAGGGAGCAAGAAACCGCCTCGCTGAACTATGGACTTCTGCTTAGCTGATAGCGACACGTGCCTATCGGCTAGTTTGCGGAGGAGTACACTGTGTTCTCGCAATTTCCTCTTTTGGCACGGTGTCAACTTGATGTTACCTCGCAACAATTTTAAATAGCATTCGTTCAGAATTTTCAAAAGTTCACTCTTACAGTTTGCGAGTATAGCTATACGTAGTTTAGGATCCGCTGTCTTTAATACTTGCAGAGCGTGGTAATTCGATCTTATTCGCTTCATCTCTCGTCGGTACGTAGATTATAGGCGGATATTCGTCCGGAAAGACGTTGGTTCGTTATCGCAAGTGATCGTGTCTTGCGCGAAATCTAATATAAGATAACCGTGCGGTCTCTCGGTAGCATCCAGATAAGCCTTGTATAAACTATCACTGTCTCCGGGATGCACTTGTCGCGCCAAGTAATGAAATTTACTCTTGTCTCTGATGTTCTTTAAAGCGACGGAATATTTAGCGTTAAGCGATATGTCCCGGCAGAAACGACCCTGATGAAACAGAATCTGAGTTAAAAGAATAACGCTAAATTCCTATGATGACTACCCTTCGTGAACAGGTCATACACGTCTTTCGAATACACCTCATTCTACAGGTCGTCGAGAATTATGAGACATGGTTTACAGTGATTATTGCCAAAATTCCGGGGTACGCCCTCGTGAAAACTGACGTCCTTATGTAAAGAGGCCAATTCTCGTCGGGGAACGGCAGACTTCTCGCTGTAACATCAGATAATGCCGCCGCTAAAATTCGGTTCCGTACACAGGGAATCGAGATGTTGCAGAAGACGCAAGGTAAACGAAGACTTGCCCGATCCTGTCGGACCACTCACGATGCAGGTGAAGGGATATTTGAACTGCAGATCGACAGCCATGAAATGACGTCTATCGCTGACTTTACCGTTATTTATACCCAAACGGAAGTGACGTATTATCATTCGGACGTCTTCGCTTTAAAAATGATACGTCTTATCCTCGGGTTCGCTTATTAAATTTACTCCTCCGTTACTCTTCTTGCGTTTGATCTCATTCTTTGTACGCACAATGACTGTCTCGACGGCATCCTTGCTGAAGATCGTTTTTCTCATCTTTGCAAAATTTACCAATTGCGAGGCGCTCTAATTAAGCGTTATCCCTCTAACTTCACATACGGTCTTGCTCTCGCCAGTCGCCGAATCATACGTCTTGTACGCGTAATTTTTCGGGCCGGCACAGAGCACTTCCACGATTATTTCATCCGTTTTTAATTCGGATGTCATCTGACCTAAATTGTCACCCGTCTCTTAGGGCGAGTTCGTTTCTCGGCTGTATATATATATATGTATCAGAGTCCGTATACGTGTAGATGGCCCTGTCTTGCAGCTTGTCTAAAAAACCCTACAGATGAATCCTCGCTCCGGCGGTGACCTAAGCCCCTATGACTTCGTTGTTATGACGCAAGCTAGGCACGCGCTCGTCGGCGGAATGTCGCCACGATATCCAGACTACGTCATCGCTGGCAAACAGCACGTCTTGCACCTCGATACCTGGAGTCACTAGAAATCTGTACAGTTCTCCCGACTCTGAGATTAATTTCGTCTGCGTCCTGTTGTTTCTCTCCGTCAATTTTCCCCACATGGAGCTGAGACATAGTTTGGCTAGACTTCGTTTTGTCGCGTTATAGCGGACGGAGTCTCTGTCTAGCCGGAAGCCTTCGTTCTGATAAAACAGGTCGATGTATGGGTCCTCGTCGCCCGCGTTTCGAACCCAGCACGGGTAACCGCTAGCATCAGATTTTAGTTTTAAAAAAGTGTCGATGTAGTCTGCGAAGAGCCCGCCATCACCCGTTTAGGGAACGTAACGCGTGACTTCGTATTCGTAGAATTACAAGAATTCCAAAATTTTGTATCCTTTGTCGACAGCCAATCGCACCTCGTCTATGACCCTCTTGCCTTCCAGGCTTCTCTCGGCATCGCCGAGATGTTGACATTCGCTCGTAGCATTATGTTCTTGGACGCATGTTCGGCACAGGCAGAATAACAGTTTCTTGTCATATCTGTACTGTAGGACCGGGTGATAAAGGTTGTTGGGCGGCACGATCTTGCATTTAATCAAGACCTTCCATCTTTAGTCAGACTTCTATGTCCGCGCAAGCGTCACCCACGTGAATAATCGGATGACCCACGGGGAACTTGAAATAATTGCATATGTACGGGTAGAGACTCATTATATCGCAATACTGTACAGACTCCACATCCTCCCTGATCTTATAGTGAAGACGCATGGCTTCGTTTCGACCCCCATACAAAGCCTCTCGAGTATTCATCGCTTCGTGTCTGACGATGGGATGTGTCAGCAGATCGTCGGTTCCTTCTAATTCGCATTCCCACTGTATTTTGACATTATAACCTGCACGCTTTAACTGTTCGATCCTCGCCGGCGTCTGTTCGTACCGTTCGGCTAGCGTCTTTCCGCTCGTCAGCGTCTTCACGTCTCGGAACGGCTGACATTTGCAGCCGTGATAGTAGCATCCTAGGAATTCGTATATGGTTCGAGTCTCGGCGCAGTAACCGTCCACGCTCTAATGCGGCAATTCTGGAGGTATGTATTGGCGCCCGTTTCTCGCGTGCTCTATGCGGCATCCGTCCGTCCGTTCCATATGCAAGAGCCACATCAACGCTTTCTTGCTATATCTCCGATTGGCGCTATAACCTCCAGGAGGAATAAATCCTATCGTCTCGGTTTTCAAACATTTCTTGCGCAACACCTTGTTGCATGCAGACGCGATTGTCAGTGCCTCGAGAAAAACCTCGATATTTTCTATTTCTAGGAATTCGCGTCTGAATAACCGACACGCCTGTCGCAATACGGTGACGTCATCTTGACAGTATTGTTCAAACACGTGTCGGTTGTCGAAGACCTTGACTTTTTGCACGTCATACAAGGCCATGAATTCCCTCCTCTCTCCCTCCGCCATCTCGTCAGCGCCGTAATACTCGATGTCGGGTGTCGGTCCTCCATAGTGTAAATTCGCCTTCGTGTTGATGTCATGCGGATACCACGATTTAGACGCCTTCAACCCGAATGCCTCGGGCAGCTTACGTAAAGGCATGGGCAAGTATCGTACCGAATCCAGAAATTGGATGTGATGAATCTTCATACTGACTACCTTTAAAGCGTTTAATATTAATTCGGGGGTCCACTTGAGTAGAATAGCCATATTCAGTATGAATTGAGAATCGAAGTCTTTGGCTTTGTGCGCTATCGTGACGACTTTCTTACACCAAGGGCGTGGTTCACATAGGTACGATATCAGATCGCCTACGGGGTCTTCGAAGAATGGATGTCGCCTCGCACCGCATCATGCACAATCTTCCTCATCATCTTCGTCTCGCATCTCGCAGGCCGTACAGAATTGCTGAAGGCAGACGAGGATCGGGACGTGTACTTTTACCGATGCTTTAATTTTCGTGTGCTTCGTGGTCTCAAAATCGTAAAACATGAATAATATGTCATCGGCGCTAGGCGATTCGTTCTTTAAAGGCTGCATATAGCAGAGAGGATTTATTTCCATGTTCTGTTTGCAATTCGCGCAGAACGGTTTGAAACATTCGTGATTCTTTCTCGTCACGCGTACGTTACACACGGCGCAATTTCGCACCTTTTCGCAGATGCTGTTGCCGTCCGGCTTGTTTGTCTTGTCTTTCGAAACACGAGCGAATTCTAAAGTTTCTGTTGCATATCTCAAACGTGAATCGTTCTTCGGAGTACGTAAACGGTGGAATCGGCTTGCAGTCACTACACGTCTCGCCGCTCTTACGCGTCACGCTACGTATACACCCTTTATTACAGCCTCTACATACATACCTTCTCGTCATCGCACCCATAACATTGTTTATCACGTGATAAAGTTTCCTTACATCGTCATACAGCAGGTTAATTCTTTTTTCGGATTCTACCTGTCCGTCAAAATATATGTCCTCGCAATTCAATCCTCCGAGAACGACGATCCTGTACTCTTTGAAATGTTCTTGGAATCTCATTAGCTCGGGAATTCCCCCACCGGTCGACAAGTCTATACCTGTCGTCTCGAGTAAACGATCCAATATGGGACGTGTCTTACATCCGCGACGATATGAATTGTAATTTGGATTGCCGTTTACTTTTGCTTTTGCTATGACCAGAGCGTGAGCCAAACAGTTCTTTTTCGCTTTGACTTCTACGATACTTTTTTCAGATGAACCATACTCTCGAGCGGTATACCCTTTGTCGCGATTCCTCCGCCATGGCCTGTCGGCATCTTTACGGAATGGACGGTCATCACTAATTTATTTAGAGCATTAAACCTAGCGTTCGACTGGGCCACTTTCTCGAAGACTGACCAGATCACATCTCCGGTTATCTGGTCCCTTCGTCTGAAGCTGATCCCTATAGCTCTGTCCTGCACGTTAACTTCGTTACGATTGTAACTCCGATCATGTCGTTATCCTCGCAATCTCGTAACGCGTACTCGAACAGTTCTGTCACACTGGCTAGGAAATGGGACATGGGGTTCGAATCCTTTCCCTCGGATGGTGGTAAGAGACGCGCGGTTAGCTGCGTTCCCTGAGCGTTGAAACGTCTGTACTGTCTGGTCTGTTCCTCATCGATCGTGAATCTCTGAGTCTGAATATCGTCTTGCGCCATACCCACTTTGAAACCAACGCGCGAATGATAGGATCAGATCATGTTTTCCACCACACATATACACTATGCTATGATTAAGAAATATATTACTAACCTGTATAAGAGCACAGAGAGATGTCGTGACCGTGTACGGTTATGTAGATAACAGCTTCCTCGATCTCTATTTATATTCGCGATACTTATGTCGTTGTTGCTCCTAACCTATATCTGTTCATATACTAAAATAGTTATCACGTGACCGTCTCTAGTTACGACAGTAGCCACCGTCGAGCTATAAAAGGCCATGCAGAGTACTGCAAAGCACGAAAGACAGTTGGGAGAAAAGAGAGAGATTAGGACTTCCCAAAAATAGAACATTTTATGGTAAGCGTTTTCATTATTACAGTTTTTCCTACGAGCCGAATAGAGTTATATGGAACTTGCACAGGTGTTTCGATTTTTTCAGATGGATCTATCCGCAAACTTTAAGATGATCTCGTCTTGCCAGCAGATCAAAATCACGTCTTTGATGATTAACACGCCCTATCCTATCGACCGAGCGGAAAGGGTCCAGACAAAATATGGCGAAGGTATAGTAGCGACTCTACGAGAATTCCCAGACATTCGCGAAAGTGTTTCTACCTAAACGTTACGGGTCTCTATTTACCGAAAACGATTTGTGTTCAATCAACGAAAAATCGGTTTCGCTAAGCCTTAAATACCTCGACACTAGCCCCGATTCAAATTCCTACATCTTGGAGATAGAATAGTACCTATAGATATTCTTATGAATGGACCAAATCAAGCGTGTGTTTCTATTGCAACTGTTGTCTTGTAGACTGGCTGCCTCGAGACAAGCCGTTTCTAGAACATGGATATTGGTTTCCCGATTGCGTGTACGTGAGATATAAAAAGGACCTTTTTTCTATAACGATAGTTTAAAGTATCACAAAGAACGAGACCTCACCACTGACATAGTTGAAACACCCACTCCTGAATGCTGCTTACGCCCATAATGATGTACACCCTAAACCTCTGTAATCTGCATTTAATAAAGAAGCAAATACCAGGTTAACTGTCTTTTTTCAGTATGTAAGGAGACCCCAGATCCCTATAACTTTTTTACATTGTCACTGACATGTAGAGTATTAATAACAGCTGCTGCTTACTCACCGAGGGTCGTAAGATCCACGAACAGCAACGGCAACGGCAACGACACCGGCAACAGCAACAGAAGGCGATGGAGGGCACAACAACAGCAGGCAATTTTCTGCTTGATCACTGTGTTGAGGATGGCAAAGAAGAGAGTGCTAATGCAAGAGATCTTTCGAGCGAATAACAAACATCTTTTATATTATTCAAAACGCTTATTCTGCTAAACCTCAAGGCGGGGCGCCACCGTCATCCTTCAAAAAATCTGCCGATTCGCAAAGCAACATGACTGTCGCTAAGCGCGAGTCAGCATATTGCACTACACCTGCACTCATGACATCAGCTCTTATGACATCAGCTTCTCTCCTCGCGTGTAGGTTTGTCCAATTCCCATGCCACACTCGATGGCCACATATGTAGGCGAACTTAGCAACATATTACAACTATGAGGGTTGTGCGCATATATAAAAGCCGAACTCACACACGTATAGTCTAGTTAGCATCCTGCAAACGACGCCCATGTCTCTGCTGCAAGCCGTGGAAAATCACCTGGGTTCCATAGACACATGGCCTTAGTATATCATACAATACCTGTTCGTCAACACACCTACGCCCCAGGTCGTGGAGGAGCTGACCGCATTCTTTATTTGCAACTGTGTACCTAAGACATTGGCTTACCGGCTGTATCACGCGTGTAATCCCGCAACAACGAATGAGCTTGTGCGTGAATTATTCTACAAGCGGTATTCCATATGGCAGACATCCAAGACCGTCCGACGCATGTCCAGGTATTATGATGTGCGTATGCAGAAATACGTGCGTCTCCACGTTCCCTACTCTACACAGCTCCTTACCTACAGAGAAATTGCCACACCTATAACCGGCATACCTGCCCCGGCCTTGGGCGTCCACAACACCTTCACACCTAAACTGATAACAATCATGTTGGAACGAGTACGGCAAGAGCAAATGTAAAACACTCTGTTAATAAACTTCTTTATACAGATTATTCTTTCACATGTCTTTATTTCACAAACCTATCCTAGGCATTGTACACCCCTCTGTCGATAAGTCGCATGCTACAAGGCGTACGTGAGCAAAGGCTATTAAAATCTGTACCTGCACATTCCTGTTACTCCCACTTCTCCTTCTACGAACAATGCCGACAAGTACTTTCCAGGAACAGTAGCGTTCGCTGATCGACTCTCCACATGATCCTCTCTTGCTCGCCGCTAGGCGGCATCCATCCACATCCCACAACGGGCACGCCCTTACTTTCTACATACAAAAAAGTTACTATAAAATATCGAGATGTCACATGACGGTCCGGCAGCCATCACGGGCCGATACACCACACACCTCCTGCCACACTCCTACTCCGCCTCCTAGTAGCGCGCTGACCAATAAGCATACTCTATCTTCTATCTCTTTCTCTCCACGCGCCATACCCACTGACATCACCCTATGACACATTCAGTCGAAGGTCGGCCTGCGATAGCAACGGACAGCACTCCACACCACCGCCATCTTAAATATACCAATCTATACGGCGGCACAATTAACATGACGTCAACCGTACATATATAATTAAAACGAATCCATTACTAATCAACACCATCCCCAAATATCTACCAATACATGGCAAAGACGGCCGGAACCTTGAGAACTAGGGGAAATAGGGGCAGAAATGTATAAATAAAGAAACAAAAAATATATATATCTCATTCATCCGCGATCCTATTCAATTTCCCCCAGCACATATTTAAATCCTACATTTTTCAAATATCCCGCTTATATTTAAATTCAAACTTTCAAATCTCCCGCCTCTTTCATCCGCGATACACAAACTCCATTACGGATCTCTATGCAATCCTACATTTTCAAATATCCCGCTCATATTTAAATTCAAACTTTCAAATCTCCCGCCTCTTTCATCCGCGATCCACCAACTCCATCACGGAACTCTATGCTATAGTTCCTAGTTTCCTTCAACAGATGGCGTACATGTACCTCCTATCTTTCCTCAACAGAGGGCCTTACCGTCGCGCTTCCCCTACTTACTTCCCCTACACATACTAACCTATTTAACACTCCACACAACCATCATGGCTGCCAGTCTCGCAGGGACTAGGCCGGGTGCAGCGCGCAGCGCAGTCTCTCTTTTGGGGGAGAGGCCTAGCCTAAATTCCTTACGGCGGGCCTTTCCAATCCCCAAAAATACATACGACGGACCTTTCAAATCCCATACCCCAACCCTGCCCAAAAATACATACGGCGCTGGGGACTTTCCCACACATTCCCACTATACCAATCCTCACGGCGGCTCCGGCTATAGCCGGCCAGTGGGCAATTCTCCAGGGGCCCAAACTCAAAACGGGCAACTGACCCTTTTGGGGGCCCACTTTTTGGGGAAAGTGCTCTTATGCACCCCAACATGATGGCCGCGTTTGGTCGGTCTTGGGCTTTCGACTTTTTCCTAAGTATTTTGCCTGGTTTACCTGGCAAAGACGGCCGGAACCTGGGGAGCATGGGGGCAATGTGGCACCCTGACAAAATACCTAGGAAAAAGTCCAAAGCCAAGATTGACCAAACGCGCCCCGTTACTAATGTCACCTAAATACTGTCCCTGACTCCACTTTAGGAGGTATGTTTGGTTTCCAGATTTTAAGTTAATAATAAATTAACTTAGTAGTAGTTACCAATCGTCTTTAGTAGTTACCAGTTGTCTCAGTAGTTACCAATTGTGTCAGTAGTTACCAATTGTCTTCAGTAGTTACCAATTGTCTTTTATCATACTATGTAAAATGACCACTGCCAGCGGGTGACAACCCAACTGCAGTTAATAAATATTATTATCATTATTAAAATGCTGGAGTCGAAGGATCCTGCAGCTGGCGTCCACTGAAT
>Ga0268261_10001351_pt1 | contig 16743 bp, 11 predicted proteins | sample TergutNc150P1_FD_190353 | JGI IMG/M metagenome (GOLD analysis project Ga0268261, IMG submission 190353) | Nasutitermes corniger P1 segment gut microbial community from laboratory colony in Florida, USA - Nc150 P1 (SPAdes) (version 2) | ecosystem: Host-associated > Arthropoda: Insects >...
TGATAAGCTCCTGATGATGGGCGTGAGGATGCCCGAAACATGTTGAGCTGTATTTAAATGACAGGCAATAAATCTGAGAGATTGATGCATCTGGTTGGTTGATTTATTTGAATATTTCATGAATGGTTCAATCAAATCAAGAAGAGGCCACGTGGTTGGTGAGTCAGCTCCCCCCCCCCCCCCCCCCCCCCAGCTCCACTGTTATTGTGCAGATCACTCTCAGCTCAGTTCAGCTCCATCCTTTATTGGTGAGGATGACTGCTCTCAAGCTTTATGGAGTGCCAACCTCCTTCAATCATTTAACATATTCAATGCTTCCAAAATGTGTTTGCATTTTGTTAAAAATAAACTTTCAGGCTTTTTATGCTTTTGAGATTATTTTATTTTCTTATTACAGGCATTCTGTCAGTTCCTGTAACCAAACGGGCATTTTATATAAAAAATGAATTCCAATATTCATGGCAGTTTTATCCATCCAATTTATTCTCAAACATTGAGACTCTACTGCATATGAATCATGGCTATATACAAAAACAACTCTAAATGTATCCCCAACACACCTTCAACCACAAGCTCAGTTGATGTAGTAGCTACTCCAAAGTCGTTCTCAGCCACACAAGTCACTTCTCCTGTATCATCCGGAAACACCTCAGGAATTGTCAGTACAGAAGTTCCATCATCATATTCTTCTACTTGGAAATCCTTCGAGGGAACAACTTCATCTCCTTGCTTGTACCACTTAACCTTCGGCTTTGGTTTGCCATCCACTTTCACCTCCATCCTGCAGTAACGCAGAACTGTACAAATACTGCCCCAGCAACAGCATTACAGTATACATCAGGAGTCTCAAACATGTGGCCCATGGCCTGGCAGTTTGTTACTGATCTTATTCTAACTGTCAAATGTGGCCCAGCTCAGTGTCAAAAAATAACACGGACATAACTTAAAGCACTGAGGTGTAGAGGGAGGGACTGAACTGGTTCTGAACAGACTACAAGGGTGGGCTTTTGTGAACATGGTAATGTACCATGGGTTTCTTAAAACCAAGGAACTCATCAGAAGCAAATAAGGATCAAATCACTTTACTAAAGTGAGATAAGCATAATTTGGCTGCATGTTTTGGCTTGCTTGGAAGCCATCATCCGACCAATTAAGCTTCAACATGTAGCCAGATTACTCCTGTCTGATTCCAATAGCAAGTCTTGTTACAGTGATGAGCTATTATTGTACCTGTCTGAAACACACATAACAGAACGTCTTATCAACAGGGAACTTACTCACCGTTTTTCACAGAAAATCCTGTAACATGAAATTAGTTACAGTCTCCTAAATGGCTGCAACTCGCACTACAATGACAGTCACATTCCACTTACCCTTTATCCGACGGCGCACCGTGTTGCGGCCATTTGAAATACCCATCGTACGAATGCACAGTATGTGTTGCGCTGCGGCCATTTAAATGCTCAGTACACTCATGTAGAGGCTTACAAGTATGGCCTCACTCATTATCTCCACATTATATAATGGTTTGTGGCCAGATTCACGCTCCGGCCACTTTACCCAATTATGTACATATGCACCTCACAAATAGCAAGTTTTTAGGCAGCCTGTAATCTTCAAAACCAAGTCTGTTTTTATGCCAAGCTACTGTCTCATTTCCTACTGAAGAAATGTTTACCACTGCTGTTTAGTCAACACATTCCAAGATGGAGCCCAGTTCACTCTGCCAAGCATTGCTGTTAAAGGAATTTCTACATATGTCGACGAGCTTTGTAGCAGAATTTTCTTGCTATGTACCTCGCTGCAGAGAACTACATCATGTAGTGACTCACATATCGCTCTTATGGTAGCCAAAACATACACACACTGTTGCAGGATATATTAATACTAAAGGGACTAAGCACCAACTGTGTGCATATGATAATGCCAATGGTATATTCGAATGCCTGTGTTACATTTCAGTACAGTTTCTGCCCAATTGGAGAAGGACAGTTTGAAATGTAAGATAAACAGGATGCATATATTCGCCCACACAAATAAATATCGGTAATTACTGGCTACATTGTTAGGCCATGATTTTCCCATAACTTATACTGATAGTGAGAAGCCTTGTTCACAAACTCCACTGGGCTTATACTTCCAACTGCAGTTTGATATATAGAAATAAACAGACTGATAGTAGGGCTATAAACCAGCTGAAATAATATGGCATTGCAATGCGTTACCACTTGTTCCAACTTCAGACTGAATATTCATTTCTCAGTCAGAAGTCTGCAATGTCTGTGCACAATAGAGGTGGGTTCCTGTCCCCAAATTGGATATCTGAACTGGTTTGGGACAGCAAGAGTGAAGGAGCAGGGGCATCAAGCAACACCATAATTTATCTGCGTAACAGCATTTTATGTATTTTTAGACAACCGCTGAAATATCCCTGTTTTAGTTACTCTTACCTTGACCGAGTAAGAAAATACAATTTAGAAATTCTCGATTCCCAATCGTGAAAATCATACTGGAAACGGTAACACATGTTGGTAGACTGGAAAAAAACTAAACAAACGTAGGTCGTTCTCAGTTCATGACGGTGTCGCGTGTGAGTAGGGTGTGAAAAGTTGTTATTGAAGTGTTGAGAGAGAGAGAGAGCATGCGCGCGCGCGCGCGCGCGTGTGTGTGTGTGTGTGTGTGTGTGGTGTGTGTGTGTGTGTGTGTGTGTGTGTGTGTGTGTGTGTGTGTGTGTGTGTGTGTGTGTGTGTGTAGAGTAGGATGATGTTTCTGACACCACCACGCCAAGGCACAACTCCACAAATCTTGAAGCTGAAATTTCCTGTACATACATCAGGCCCGAAACAGAAATGTAAGTAAAATAAATCGAAAATTATAAAACTTTCTGCACGTAGGCACTCAAACTTTCTATGAATCTTTTCTGAACTGAAATATCTCTGATTTATTCCCAACACAGTGTAGATTATTGCATTATTATATCACCTGCGGTTCATAATTTATAAACGTTTATTGTCAAACACGCGCAACGATTTACAGGGCCGTCGTGGAGCAAATTCCATACCCTTAGCACGAACGTGGAATTTAAATGCCGTACGATAAAGGTTAAGAACCAGTCACATATTCTTCATAGTGTCTCAGTAGCAGAGCCCACACTAGCAATCACGATCAAGGCACAGTACGGTCATGAACAGACGCATTTGAATATGATAAAGAATATTTTAATGAACCAGAAGTGGCTGTAAGAATATCTTTACTGCAAATCAGGCCTAAGTGTTCCCTCTGAGTTAGGAAGTTGGGGGCAGGAGTAGCACCAAATCTTAGTTTGCAACTTTAAAGTGTGTGAGAGAACACCGACCAAAGGCAGTCCCTTATGCTTACAATGTTACCACTTAGTTTTGTCTCTTACAAAGCTACACTAATAAAAGCCAAGAAAAATTAAAATCTGATCTTAAATTTGTAATATGAGTTACAGACAAATAATTCATTTGCATATCTTCTGTGTTAAATGTATGCAATATATGAAAGAAATACTGTAGACAGTAAGACTTCCACGTTAAAAATTTGCCTGCGATGAGACAGAGAGACAGCAAAGTAATGTCTCATTGGCCTGTCATATATGGATAAATGATGGCTGTCTTTGGGTTTATACACAGTCTAGTGACTAAATGTTCTGACATTTGAATGAATGAACAAACAAACAAATAAACGAATAAACAAACAAATGAACGAACGAACGAATGAACAAACATACTGCCCACATCTTCAGGGTGACTGCAGTGGTTAGGGTGGATGCTGAAGTGATGGGGTTGAAGAAAACATCAGATAGATATATGAAGGTTTCAAGGAATTTCCTTCTCTCCGTAACTGCAGCATCCAGCGGAATCAATTCAGCCACCCTGAAGCTGGAGACATCACGTTCATCCACAAGACATTTAATCTGTACATTGTGTAAAAACCCCAAAAATCAATCATCATTGCTGAGAAAACCTTAAAACTTACATGTGCACAATTAACTGCATGAACTACAGATTTTTTACAACAGCACAATGTTACTGCAGTACCAATCTGTACGGTACATCTCATGTGCACACTGCACGAGTTTTGGGTTTTAAATTTCTCAGATTTGAGATTCTCACAGCGGTGTTCCTGGAGATTCAAGTTTTCCGTGACGTCACACAGGGCTGTCGGAAGATTAACGCCCTAACATTTTGAAGGATCATCATCCCTTCGCCTTGAGAATGAAGCAGTCCACAAACACTGACAAACTGACAATGTATGTGCTATGATCCTTTGAAACTTCTGGAACTACTCGTCCAATGAGAGAGTGTTGTATCCCAGAAAAGTTCGATCTTCAATCCAATTTGCTACACACCCATCATTATGCCACAAATCCTTAGGTGTAACAGCAACCATACTGCACTTCAAATAAAACCTAAATATCCATACAGACCAAATGTAATATTTTACCTTACCTGATAAGTTCTCCATCACGAGAAGGATAAACTTTCTGCAATGGAGTGATATACTTTGGAGCTGTCCCATCTTCTTCTTGAGGTACCTCTTTGTCCAATTTCTCTTCCAAAACCTCAGACACAATTTCCTGAAACAGTAATAGATAACTTAATTCTGAGGATTCCTATTCTTCAATGACAGAATGACATAAAAATATCTTTATAATGAAATGACCACACACAATACTTCCCTATGCAGGAGGTTTGAAGTGTTCTAAATACCTCTTAATCCTTCAATACTAGTCTCAGTGCTCTGTACAGACATGAAATTCTTTACATGCCACCAGCCTCAGCATAACTTATGGTTACAAAAAAGGTACCAAAAATTTAAAACCCCTCCATCCTGGGCATTAGTTGTGATTTAAACCCAAGCCTCATTGAACGTTTAACCTTTGACATGACATCACTGTATGCTCTACCTTACTGATATATTATTTTGCAAAACCAAGGCCAAAAACAGTCACCTCTGTAATAGACACAGTATAAAAGTGTGTATGGAATAAATATATCTGCCTCACATCTCATGCAAACAGCTGGGCAACTGTGATGCACACTTATAAAACTGTACAGAAATGCTGCAGAAAATCAGAATACTGGATTGTAACTACATATGGAAACCATTCAGAATGGTACTGCACAAGTAGAAGTGCTGACAGGTGATAAGGAGAAATGGTCCACCCAAATGCACAAAGATACAGATGGTTCAGATGAAAGGAAAAAGATACAAAGGTTTACAGAAATGCATAAATACTAAGACTTCAGGTTAGCACATAAAGACACAAATGGTTCAGACAAATGCACAGAGATACAGAGAAATGCATAAACATGCAAATGGTTCAGGTATGTGAATAAAGATAGCAATGTTTCACAAGAATGCATACAGATATAAATTGATAAGTGTATTAATAAACAATGATTCAGAGGACTACACAAAGATACAAAAAGGTTAGATGAATGCCTAAAGATACACCTGCTTTGAAAGAAAGTGCACTTTTAGGTATATGTAGTATCTGAATACGTCACGAACAATTAAACATACATGTGCACTGCACCATTCTATATGACCTTACATACCAGAGTAAATTCCAGTTCCCATTACAAGACATTTTACACACCCACAAAATACAGAATAATAACAAAGCCATTCCCTAAACCTTACAACTACAGCCAGAAACACCTATTTGTTAGTATAAACTTTTCTGAATTAATGGAATTAGCCTAGCTGACATATGTCAAGTAGACACGGTAGTACTGACACTTTGTCAGTTCCCTTACTATGTACTTTTCGCGCACAATAACAAGCAACAAGATCACCAGCACATTACTGAACACCAGTGACAGACACCAACTGGAATTAAGAAAATGGTTTTATAACTTTGTTGTCTGCAGTGGGGGCCAAGAGGACATACAGATGAGGTAGGACAGTAGACTGCAAACAGCTTGCTGATAATGTAGCAACCAGTCCCACTGCAGTGCACAGACAATTTGCAGTGTCATGAACTCATTCTTTCTGACACCTACTTGAGTCATGGCACGCCTATCAACTGTATAAGGGCAGCAGGAAGTGCAGAATAACATATACTGCATAAACATTAGGACATGGGCTGACATGGCAGACGGACTTCAAGCGGCAGGAAGAGCAACGGGGCTTCACAGTCACTCTTGAGGTGTCAAAATTCAATGTTATTTGAAATCATAATTGTAATGAATCACCTTCACTCCAAACACAAGAATAAACATAACAACACATTATGAAATGGAACTGCACACATAATATTTAAGAAATGAAGAGTATCCATACAAAGCAAACTGTGTTGTATGCATACAACAGCAAAATATGCAGTACCTATATGTAGCATACTGTTTGTATTCATACACAGCATACTGCGTAGTATACACATGCGCGCACACGTGTACATACACACAGCATACTGTGTAGTATCCACGTGCATGCACATGCACATGTGCGCACACACACACAGCATACTTTGCAGTATCCATACAAAGCAAACTGTGCTGTATGCACACACAGCAAACCCTGTACACAAGCATGCACGCGCGCGCACACACGCGCGCACGCACGCGCGCACGCGCGCGCGCACACACACACACACACACACACACACACACACACACACACACACACACACACACAGAGCCTACTGTATAGTATCCATACAAAGCAAACTATATCGACTATAAACAAATGCAGTACAGTTATTTTAACCCTTATCCTGCTAATGTGGAGAATATGGTGAGCTCCTAATAATGCCAGCAAATGGCAGACGGGATTTAACTCGGCATTTAAAGGGTTAACCATTCTGCATTTAGTGATTCCTGCTTGTCACTTCTATTTTGGGCTGAGGACTATGATGGCTCTGTCAGCCATATTAATTAGGGGCACCTCAGAGACACAGGAAGCTTCTTCCCTTCTCAGACTAAAGCTGTTGCATAGCAAGTATCAGAATATTGAGAGAATGTACAGGGTGTCCCACTCGCTACCGAACCCGGTATTTCTTTAATAATTTTACCACTAATAAGGATACTGCAACGAAATTTGAAGCGGACTTACCTCATTGTGTAAGAAATGTGAAAGAAAAGAACGTACTGCTGTTCGAATTTCGTTGCAATATCTTCATTGGTGTTAGAATTATTAAAGAAATGCTGGGTTCAGTAGAGAGTGGGACACCCTGTAGAATTCCAAACTGCATGCCTGCCTGCCTGCATGCCAACCTACCCACCTAACTCACTGATGCAGCCCAGCTGTTCACAATAAGGCTCACTGACAACATACTGATGAAGATCACTAACAGCTTGTAATAACAAGATGTTATTTGTATATTGAAATACAAAAGGAATTACTACTGCAACAACCTGCCACCAGTCATTTAAAAGTAAATCAAAATTGGAGTAAAGGAACCAGAACTGTCAGCTAAGGTAACTCAATAACGAAAATATTTTGCAACTTACAATGCTGCCACCACCCTTTAGTTTGCTTATGCAGGACTTTAAAACTGGCCACCACTCTGTCAATCAAATTCTCAACTATAGAAGAAAAATAACTGAACTCTAAATCACGAACTTTTAAATGTCCCTTTCATGCTCAAACAAATCATATCTTTAACCTTTAAGAACTGCGCATCCTATATATAAGACGGGCGTACCGCTACCCTCCAGATGTTGCATTTTATATATTTTTTTCAACACATATAAGTACTTAGTGTTTTAAACATGCTGCACACTCTCCATTTTTCTCTTCAAAATGCCGTTTATTTCATAATGCTACATTTTTTGGTTCCCGTATTATTCACATTTTACATACAGGGTGTGCTAAAAATTTAAATGTAAAACTCCGGTGCCAAAAGGTTAAGGTGCAAACCATTCTTCCACCTCCCTCTTGTGAACATTCCATTAATTCTGTCAACCAATGTTTTGCCCCTCAACTCTGCTGTCATTTACTGGCAACAGATCTGTGAAATTAGCACCCAATATTCTACAAATTATTAATACTTTTTACAGAAATAAATAAGCTGTGTGTATTAACTTTGCATTACGTTACTATCACAGAACTATCCGGCACATTACAACATTCTTCACAGACACAGCATTCAGGCAAAACTGCAGTGAAAGTAAGGGATTGGTGGCCATACTATGGCTCAGGTGGTTAGTCACCAGCCTCTAGATGCAGAGTTCTGGGTTCAATCCCAGGCCAGTCCATATAAAATCTGTGGTGGACAAAGTGGCACTGGGACAGGTTTTTTTCCGAGCACCTCGGTTCCCTGTCAGAATTACTGTACCAACGCTCCACACTCATTTATACCTTTATCACAAAAAAAAAGCAGACAGCATAATCAAATGTCATAAACTAAAAAAAAAGTTAGAAACTGTTTTGGCTGCATTTCAGATTCAAGCAAAATAAGCGAATGGAGTTATTTATTGAAATACGAAGGGTAGAGTACTTTTATTGTTGTTATACAGCTTCGGGGTTATGGCATAAAGTGATCTGTTGTGACAGGTTTCTAAGAGCTTTTATTACAGAACTACAAAAATATACAGGATACACAATCACCAAACTACAGTCCAACAATCTAAAAAAAATACTTTCTCTCAAAGAATTTTAAAAATCTACAGGATATATAACACTGCTAATGTTAAGATCAGAAATTCAACATAAGCCAAACAATTAAGCAGCAAGCCAAAATAATCAATGTCACATCAAGTATCACAAAGAACATTCATGATTATTTCTATAACATTGAATGAGGATGGCCAAGGATGAGTCAAATGCACGAAGCACCAGCTTTGCTAAACACCAATTATTACTTAATATTCCTTTTCTCTACAAATAGCTGCCCAAACAAAATAAAAGCATGTCTACGTGACGTCAAGTTCCATACCCTGTATCATAAATAGACCTCCAATAAATTACCTTCTCAGTTAACAATTCTTCTTCAGAACCACTTTGCTCCACAGTAAGGGACGTGCCAGTTGTAACAGTAGCAATCTCTGCATCAGGTATATATTCATATGCTGTCAAAATATAAATTGTAGAAGGGTTAATGCCTTGTCTCTATCAGACTGTATCTGGGTATTCTATGGCATGCTGTAAAGTTTAAACAAATGTCTTTGGTGGGTGGATACTAATAGATATTCTCTAAATGCAAGACTTTAGGATCTCACAGCCATGTTGATGCGGGTTCAGGTCACATTGGATGTGATGCCATTGTTCAGCAAGTGGTTCCTGAAGTTTTGAAAGCACTTGTTCCTTCAAACCACTGGGAACTATTCACCCAATAACACAGCATTATATTCCAGAAGACCTGAACCGTCAAAATTCCCTGAAAATTAATATTTGAGGGAAAACCTGGGAAATATCTAAGTTTGACCAAGTACCAAGTCAAACACTAACCTTCAACGATCAGAGATGCCGCACACACAGCCTCACCCACTTTGTTAATAGCATGGCAAGTGTATTCACCAGCATCTTCAGGGAAAACTTCACTGATAGCAAGTTTACATACACCTTCAGAGTCCTGGTATATGGTGACATCTTTAGCTTCCTTTATTGGTTCATTCTTATGATACCATGTAATTTTGGGGATTGGTCTACCAGTCACCTGTAAAATTAAAAGCAATATAAACTTCACTACATGACACAGTTCATAAACACAACCACATCCCCGTCACAAATTAATGCTGAAACCAGTACGGAAATAATGCAAAGGTAGAAACCAACCTGACATGTGAAGTGTACCTCCTCTCCATCCATCACACGGACATTGGCCACTTTTTTGACAAAGGTGGGGGATACAAGTTCTGCAACATCCTCCCATTCTGTGGCTGGCACAACATTAAGCGTTGCAGTGCAAGTCACGGATCCAGCGACATTCTCCGCCCGACAAGTGTAGATGCCATCGTGTTCAGATGCAACTTCTCTTATTATTAACACCGAGCGGTTATCCGTTGTCACCACTCGCATCTCTGGGGACGACTGTTTGAAAGTATTACGATTATTATGAAAACTCCTGCTACTACAGCAGGGCCCAAATTGTATCTGACAACTTCTCTCACTTTCCACTGCACACATGGGCAGTTGGCTGAGTTGGCTACATTAATATGATGAAATTAGCTAACCAATAATTGTCAGATACAATAATGACCTTATGCCCATCTTCCTATTACACATCATACAGACTCAAGAATATACGTACATAAGTAGACATCACTAACCTTTACAGCAACAGAATGCTGAAACCACTGGAACGAGCATACTGGATGCGATTCAACATGAGTCTCCATGATAATAACCTCTCCTTCAGCTACTATCTGAGGTTTCAGTGGTTCAATAAAGCGGGGAGGAACCACTTCAGATAATTTTGGTTCTGGTCCAGCTAAAACAAAAAAGAAAATTACACCCAAACATTATTATTGCTAATTTAAACGAATAATGCTTGTGATTATAAAAACCAAAATGACTCTTACTTGTAACAGAAATTGTGCCAGAGCTGCGAGCTTCACCAGCAGGGTTTGTCGCACGGACTTCATATTTCCCTCCATCAGGACGGAACACTTGAGGAATGTGTAATGTTGTCTTATGCTCTTCTACCACAATATTTACTTTATCACTTGGTGTTATCTCCTTCCCATTACGATACCAGCGTACCTCAGGTTTTGGAGCTCCTTCAAAATCTGCTTCAAGTGTAACAGAATCTCCAGCTGTTACCATTTTCGCCTGAACTGGCTGAATGATCTTGGGAGCCTGCAGCACCTCTGGTTTGTGTACTGCGAGTGTCTCCGCTGAAATACGACAAGTTCATTGTTATAACTACAAACATAACATATTTCTGGTTAATTTTAGATGACTTTGTTACCTACAGTCACTTACCAACAATGAGATTTGCTCTGCATTCCGCCCGCCCATGTGTATTAGTAGCACGGACAGTATATATGGCCTGATCCTGTTCCATGGGCTTTAAAATCCTAAGGGTTGCAATTCCAGTCTCTGGACTATATTTGATTTCTTGACTTCTACCTGGTTTCAGTTCTTTATCTGAATGGTACCACTTGACGGTTGGTGTGGGGGTACCCCTCACTGTGCACTGTAATGTGGCAACTTCTTTAGGCTGCACAACCTGAGGCTTCAGTGGCTGAACAAAGTAAGGTGCCATCCCACTCTCTTCTTTTTCTGTACATCAGAGAGAACAATACCACCACATTTAAACATGGAAACACATTCAGCTTAAAGATCATCAATGATTATTAGGTGTAAAAAAGACATACAAATAACATCACAATCTGTCACACAAATATTGTGTTACTTTCAAAAACACAATTTATACAACGCCAGATGACAAGACTGTCTATGCTGTAACACCCATGTGCAATTTTCATGCAAAAACCACTTGCACATGATGCAGTTTCAGTCGCTAACTGGCCAGATGCCAGTGAAATGTTGGCAAGAATCACTTATTCTCTTCAGCACTGCCAACTACAGGTTTAACAACCATCATAAAAACAAGACAATTCGGGCAGCAGAACAACACAACTTTAACTGCTTGAACAATAAATCAACCAGCAAACATCAGGTAAATGAAGCAGAACAGTCATGCTCATATGGACAGTAAACTTACCATGTCTGCATCTTACAGCCGTGTATTCAGTAAGGCTAGTATATTAAATGATAAACGCAATATGCTATACAACAGGTATGGGATTTAGGAAATCATCCCCATGCGAAGCAAAGCAAAGAGACCGGTGACACTTCTTCTGGCAAGAAGCCCCATGCTGTAGGGGTCACAACACTAGGACCAAATGACCTGGCCTTCTGCTCAAGCTATTTAAACACTTCCAATATACCAACTTTCACTCTAGACTTCATTTCTAATTTTACCAGCTAATCAAGTACACATAGGTTTCTTAAGTTGTCTGCTCTTATCCAAAACAAATTCTCTTTCACACAGATACTAACTTTCCAAGCAAACAACCAATCAACGAATAAAGCAACATTTAAAATTTTTCTATTCCATGCATTCTGTATGACATCAGACACCCTTTTAATAACAACTAAATGCAAAGTATCTATTATAAACACATATTTGATGCGCATCTCCAACATGTTTCAGTGCCTGTGCACCATCATCTTTTACAATACATAGGGTTGTACCGTTTATAATATGTTTATGTTCATGACGTACAAGGTACAGAGTTGAACCCATGGATAACAATGTCATGACAGTAGCAAGTTTTTCAAGTAACTGGAATAGTTGTTCTCTCTACTGATGCTGCACAAGCACCAAAACATGTAGAAAATATGAATCAAATGTGTGTATATAGTAAGAAGTTGGTATTGAAAAGGTGTCTGATGAAAACAAACAAACAAACAAACAAACAAACTAACAAGCAAACAAACTAACAAACAAACAAACAAACAAACTAACTAACTAACTAAATGGAACAGAGTCTTTCTTCAGAAGCTAACAGTTCCTTGGCTCTTCATGGAGTTTCCCACAATTTATGAAACTCAAATGTTCATTACCATCAATGTTAATAAAGGTCCAACTCGATGCAACAGTATGCAGACATTTATTCACTGCCACGTCACTCTACATGTTTCGGGTGTCACGCACCCATCATCAGGAGTACTAAAAACTGTATCTGCTACCTCTGGTGTATGTCATGGTAATGGTACCGTTACTTCCTTCCATCGTGGCCTGATCTGGACTATTACCATGTTCACAACAGCCTGCCACTCATCCCTGACCTCATCCACATACATCTAATCCATCCCCTTCCATTAGCATCCGTTTCAATGTTATCCTACGTTCTATGCCTAGGTCTTTCAAGTGGTCTCTTTCCTTCAGATTCCTCCTACAAAACCTCATACATAAACACTTATATGTACCTTCTCAACCACACGTGCCACATGACCTGCCCATCTCATCCTCCTTGATTTGATCACCCAAACAATAACCATGAGGAGCACAAAACATGAAGCTCTTTGTTATGAAATTATCTCCATTCTCCTTTTATTTCCTCCCTATTATGCCCAAATATCTTCCTCATTACCCTAGTCTCAGACACCCTCAATCTATGTTCTCCCCTTAATGTGAGAGATCAGGCTTCATATCCATACAAAACAACAGGCAAGATTCTAGTTCCACACACACACAATATCAGCAAAGCACTCAGATGCTATGCAAGAAAGTACAGTGGCTTAAAATGTGCATGCATGTAAAATGCTAACTGATCATAGTAACAGTTAAATGATTACATAGTGTAAAGGATATAGTTTCACAGCCTACTGTGTGTGCAGAAATTTGGGTATCCCAAGTTTCATTCACAGTTGAAAGAAATTATTTTTACATTACAAAAACTGAATCCACTACTTGCACACCTGTGATCATCACATAGCTAAGTGTCTTTCGAAATTCTGTTCAGATAGAAGGTAATGACATGACTTTGGAATTAAAAATGACCCAGCCTTGATTGTTCTTACGCCCCCATAACTAGATCAAATCCAGGGGGAACAATGAAAATTTCAGGTTTGCTTTTTTTCTTTTTGGATGTGTGCTGTATAGTAGAGTAAATGTGTGAATATATATATATATATATATATACACACACACACACATACACACTTTTTTTTATGAAGGAAGACATAACCGGTGTTCCGTCTGTGGTCTGCTGGGACGTAAGCTGTGGTAAAGATGCAGATACAACCCTGGCCTTAGTAGCTCCATGAATAGCTTGTGTTTTGTACAGGAGTATATGTAAATTTTGATCAGAATTTTGATATACTTAGTTTTGTTGAAATCCTAAATTTTGTGATAGTTTAACCCTTTGGGAAATTTAATAACAACCAGCGTAACAGGTTTTAAGGAAACCCATTTTAATACTGTCACAAGCGCAGGAAGAGTACTGACATAAACTAAGCCTCTGCCATGAAACATGAACAATGGTTATAAGAATGTTTCAGTTCAATTTAACATTCCCAGAGGTGGTGGCAGTGAAAAATTTAAAGCGCTTGTTTTCACAATAAGGGAAAGAGCATTTGGGTACAGTCCACATTGTTGCCTTAGTAGATTAGACCAGATGAATATGTAGAAAATCACAGAAGTCTAACCATTCAGTGCACAGGTTAGTTACCAGTTGGACTTTTTAGTTTTACTGTGACTGCAGTTTTTTTTAAGTAGCATGGTATAGTGGTAAAACTTCACTCTACTAGAATTGTGTGGTAGTAATAAGGAAATAGCACTGTGCCACTATAAACTAGTTAGCCACGGTGGGATTACCACATTTCCGCGAACAATTACAACTTGCTGGCAATGGCAGGCTGCTGCCAGCCATTTGGCACCTAAAATTGGTGGCCTTGCGGTGGATGCTGCCAGGGATACTACAGCACTATAGCTTTTATTGTACGTTTATATACGTTCAACACAAAGGCACACATACAACACAGGACATCCACAAAGATTGGCTACTCAACCAACAGCCTTCAGCACAAGCATAAATAAAAGAAACTGTTGATTACAGGGGAGACTATGTAAATAAACAACACGATTAACAGCCAGTAACACATGCGGCATTTGTTAACGGTGTAACCGGCATGCCACACTTCCCTCAGATAAGATACAAATCTAAGCAAAAGCAAAATTATGTGCAACTCTGCTGCATGCTACACACCAGCACATACCTATGACAAGAAGATTGGCTGTTGAGGTCGCAATTCCAGCAGGGTTTGAAGCCTGACATGTATAGTTGCCAACGTCATCTGGTGTGACACTATTGATTTCAAGTGTAGCTGTGGATTCAAACACCTTAAAAACAGTACGAGATGTTGGTTGAATCTCTACTCCATTACGATACCAAGTAAGTTCAGGGAATGGATGGCCATTAACTTGACATGTGAAAACAGCAGTCTTATTAGGTTCAGCAGCGACTGGCTGCAAACGCTGAATAAAGTAAGGTGGGATAATCTTTGTTTCCTGCAGCAGAGAATGTTTCACTGTATGTCGCTCTTCATGCACCTCCACGTCTTCTACCACTGGTTCCTCGGGAACACGTGCCACACCCTCAGTCACTCGTTTGGCAGTTATGATCTCCAGTTCTCTTAAGGGTCTATCCTCTGCCTCTGTAATGGGCTTTCTCTCATCTTGTATCACCTTCTTCTTTGACAATGCATCCATTCTCATCTCCTTCTGCCAAGTTTCTTGCACTTCTACAACTTCTTGACTCTCTTCGGATGGAAGCTCTGGTTTTGATCTCAAAGAAATTTTCTTCTGTACGGTTGAGAAAGTAATATGAGTCTTAGATTTCTGCTCTTCATTGTACTCTTCTCCTTCATCCTCAACCAGAACTGGTTTCAACTCTGGTTTGGATTCCTCACAAATAGGCACTGGAGTTATGTCTTCAGGCTTTCCTGCTCTTTTCCTTCTCCATGGTGCCACTGTCTTTTCCTCAGGTGTATCTACAGGTTTCATTTGATCTGTAACTATAACTGCTCCTGGAATTTCTTTCGGTTTTTCTATAACACTAGCTGGCTTTGGTTGGGGTTCCTTTGTTTCCTTAATGTGCAAAGGAATATTCGTTTTCTCAGGTGACTTCTCTTCTTCTGCCATTTCCTTCCTTGGAACTGGTTTTAATTTGACCTCTTCCTTCTCCTCTTCTGGCATTTCCTTCCTTGGAAGTGGTTTTAATTGAACTTCTTCCTTCTCCTCTTCTGGTTTTTCCTTCCTTGGAATTGGTTTTAACTTTACCTCTTCCTTCTCTTCTTCTGGTTTTTCCTTCCTTGGAATTGGTTTTAACTGGACTTCTTCCTTCTCTTCTTCAGGCTTTTCCTTCTTTGGAACTCGTTTTAACTTGACCTCTTCTTTCTCCTTTTCTGGCTTTTCCTTCTTTGGAACTGGTTTTAACTTGACCTCTTCCTTCTCTTCTTCTGGCTTTTCCTTCCTTGGAATTGGTTTTAACTGCACCTCTTCCTTCTCCTCTTCAAGCTTTTCCTTCCTTGGAAGTGGTTTTAATTTGACCTCTTCAGTCTGCTCTTCTGGCTTTTCCTTCCTTCGAATTGGTTTTAAATGGACCTCTTCCTTTTCTTCTTCTGGCCTTTCCTTCTTTGCAATTGGTTTTAACTGTACTTCTTCCTTCTCCTCTTCTGGCTTTTCCTTCTTTGGAAATGGTTTTATCTTGACCTCGTCTTTCTCCTCTTCTGGCTTTTCCTTCTTTGGAACTGGTTTTAACTTGAACTCTTCCTTCTCTTCTTCTGGCTTTTCCTTCCTTGGAATTGGTTTTAACTGTACTTCTTCCTTCTCCTCTTCTAGCTTTTCCTTCTTTGGAACTGGTTTTAACTTGACATCTTCTTTCTCCTCTTCTGGCTTTTCCTTCTTTGGAACTGGTTTTAACTTGACCTCTTCTTTCTCCTCTTCTGGCTTTACCTTCCTTGCAACAGGTTTTAACTGGACTTCTTCTTTCACCTCTTCTGTCTTTTCCTTCTTTGGAACTGGTTTTAACTTGACCTCTTCCTTCTCCTCTTCAGGCTTTTCCTTCCTTGGAACTGGTTTTAATTTGACCTCTTCTTTCTCCTCTTCTGGCTTTTCCTTCCTTGCAACGGGTTTTAACTGGACTTCTTCTTTCACCTCTTCTGTCTTTTCCTTCTTTGGAACTGGTTTTAACTTGACCTCTTCCTTCTCCTCTTCAGGCTTTTCCTTCCTTGGAACTGGTTTTAATTTGACCTCTT
>Ga0268261_10001352_pt1 | contig 16722 bp, 6 predicted proteins | sample TergutNc150P1_FD_190353 | JGI IMG/M metagenome (GOLD analysis project Ga0268261, IMG submission 190353) | Nasutitermes corniger P1 segment gut microbial community from laboratory colony in Florida, USA - Nc150 P1 (SPAdes) (version 2) | ecosystem: Host-associated > Arthropoda: Insects > Digestive...
AGTGCGACGAGCTGATCACTCGTCCAGAGGAGTCCTACCGACTGTGTTGCTTCGTTGTGTGTGATCTAGAAACATCAAGAATAGGTGCTCCATATATATATATATATATATATATATATATATATATATATATATATATATGACATTAGTAACCTAAGGGTTAAATAAAATACGACAGTCGCTAAGACGGTTTTACGGATATCCACGCTTGCTGGACAAATTTTTGTAAAGAATTTTATAAGATACGGAATTGCATGACGATTTTAAAAACTGTTTGGTCGCTCATACAAGGTCATCTAGAGGATACAGGACAAAAGAAAGGAACGTCATCGTAATAATGCGTACAAGAAACACGGAAGTAAAAATTAAAAGGTGTCAAATATAGGGGTGGGAATTGTATAAAAATAAATTAATTTTGCTTTAAGTAGAAACAGTGTAACGAAGAAGTGGAAAAGCGTGTAAATGTAGGGAGAACTGCACGGAGAGGAGTACATAATGATGGATTCGCAGAAAAATAAATGTAATGAGAAACTACACTCTTAACCAAGGCAATCTTATCCAAGAATATAAACATGTAGCACGCGTGAAAAAATACACATTAGCGCTCAGTCTGAAAATCTGTATGGAATTAGCCATTTAGAACACGTGCGTATATGCAGAAATTTTTCTTAGGAGAACATAAGTTTGTGGGTTACATCAATCGGGATTCGAACAGAACCTACTGGCAACTTTCGTGACTATGAATGGGATAATGATACCATTGTTTCCAGAACACACTGTACTCCGTCAGGTACACGTCTTTATGTTTCGCTCCCAACGACTGCAAAGAGGGTGATCGGCAATGGGGAACGACGTGTTGTGCATCTGGAAGAAGTAAATGCGCTCTAGATTCTGAATTACAATTTCAGCTCTCGCCGGGAGAAATTTCCTTGCTTAACTGGGTTTCAATATGTTGTACTCTACCATATACATTGTGAATGGCACTGGCATGCTTAATATGCAACTGTAACCATGTACAAAACTAATTTTACAGCGTTTCAATTACTTAAGCGGTTTCTGGCAAAATACAGAATAGGAAATTTTAAGGTCCTTTTCTCTAAGAGTTCAGTAGTAAGAGCACAACTTAAAATAAAACGTTATGTAACCTGCTGACTCAAAAGTATCTGAATTCGTAGAAGAGTATATTTCCTTAAAACATAATGTTCACCCAATTAGTGATTACTGATTATTGAAGACTGAAATCCCAGCTTGAATAATCAGTCAACACAGACGTAAATTATGCTTTGTAATTCCTACACACAGCCTGGCGACAGCTGCATCATAAGTCGAAACGTGTACATTTAGCTGATTTTCAGAAAATTTAAATGCATATATTTGTTTGACAGGGAAATGATTGCTTTAATTCATTGACACAAAATGTAAACATCTCTTGCCAGATCGTGTTTCTTGTTTTGTTTGCTGTCGTTGAGGGAACTTCGAGGATAAAGGGGATCCTTAGGCAGGGCTGACAATTTCGTCAGGGGCGCTGTTTCGCTAAACCGATATACATGTTTCTTGTGTAGATGAGAGGTATTTGAAATAACATGCCTGCTTATTGCGTGTAGTGGAAGTGTGCCGTCTTTGGCACTCACATTTATGACGCACATTTATATTTTTAGTGCATTCATTCTATTATTTTGCGTGAAAGAAACATTAGATATAACTGCTGGAAAAACGCAATAATATGACATCGAAGTCCATTGAAAAGATGGAATTAAATATTTTCTAATAGCATGTTTGCTCTTAGGGGTTTTGGCCGCTATTAAAGGCGGCACTTACTTACCTTTTCTCTCGCTCTTTTGGTGCAAGTTCGTCAATGCTACCGAAATTGCCTCCAGATTATAACTTTTAAACCTGGAAAGTATAAATGCCACTTTTTGTTTCTCCTATTATGTTGTTCAGTCTAGCAAAATGTTATTTAATAAACATTTCAAATCACAGGCCTAGCTGTTTCGGTCAAGGGGGACAAATGTCCCCCCACCCCAATGTTTTTATTCCTACGAATTTTTTTGCTACTGAGTTCAAAAGGGGTAAATAAAAGAAATTGTGGTCGAAGTGGGGGAAAGGGGTGTATGTATATTAATTATCGGTTCAAACAAATTCCCCCTCCTTCTGACTTGACTCTCCCGTAAAATGAAGTTCTTAGTACCACTGTTCGATTGTGCCCTCCCCATGTTGTTAGCCAAGTTGCGCCCTTTTAAAACAATCACTATAGTAAGTTTTCAGTGAAATTTAGAGAATGCACTTCCATGTTTCTGTCAGTCTTTACCAAATTTGCTTTGCTTTAACGCCCAGAAAACATGTCGTGTGCACAACGAAAAAGAGTTGATAATATGATCAAGAGACACTGCTACAAGTAAGCACCTTCTGTCCATACAGAGAAAAAAAAAACAAGCCTTATTTCTGTGTCTAATTAATAAGGAGTCCCATGAAGCACTTTAAAGTACTGGTGAAACCTTAAAACATCGGATGTGCATAGTAAAGGGTTGTTTCAACGCGTGTTCGTTCCAAACTTGAGAAGGGACTTGAGGGAAATATCATTAATGTGTAGACAATGTTCTGTGGGGTGTGTTGCTTAGAACTTATAAAGCTTCTCCTCAATCTGAAGAAGCACTTGATCTGCAATATCCTTTGCACAAAGTAAGAAGTATGGCTGTTCCTGACTAACACGAACAGTCATGATATCCAAGGTACGTGAAACGTGCTACTGTGCTGCTATTCGAATTTTTACGCACATTAATATCAGTTTCAGGGGAGCCATTTTGCTTGAATAACTTCTGCAGCAAAACGAGGGGCAAATTTTAAATGCGTTGATATGGAAACACAAAAGCAATTTTACTTTTGCATTACAGAGATAAACAGGTCGCTTTCAACAACACAGGACCTTAGGCGACATAGCCGCTATGTGTAATTCTCATCATTAAAATGCTACATTAGCCGAAAAACACAACCATACACATCTAATATATATTGTTCTTTATTCAGCATTGCCACATGTTTCGGCTGTCTACATCAGGCATCATAAATGTAGGCATCTGTAGTGGAACATATGCTCAGCACGAAATACCAGCAACTGCCACCCTATGTTACAAGCAGCCGATTACGGTGTTTCTAATTACACAAATGGACCAGTCTTGCATATTGGACAATACTAACTGGTTTATGTACAACGACATGCGTCTCGAAGGCCATTTCCCCTTTACTTAAGAACACAAGGGGTTCAAGAAAACCCAAAGACAATCACTGAATTTCTGTTCAACACTCTTTATAGGCCAAGACATGATAATTCAAACAAATCCATACACTAGGCTTGATACTGCATTGGCGTACACAGGCTGCTAAGTTTTTTCCACTATTCATTTTGTCGTCTTTTACCTTGTCTTATTTTATTTTACATTACAGTTGAATGTTTAATCCGATATTTTGGATTATACGCAAGAAGTTTCTAATAGAATCTTTAATGTTATTATTCCGTTTTTCGGAATATTTGTCAACATTTCATATTAATTTTACAACCATTGTTTGTTACGAGAAGCCACTCCCTTTTTATTCCTTTTATGAAATGATGCTTATCTGATGATGACCGACGTAGATAGTAGAAATATGTAGCAGTGCTGAATAAAGACCAATATATTACATCTGCAGTGTTGTGTTTATCGGTTAATATAACACTTTAAAAACAACACAAAATGTAATTGTGTCTCCATTCAAAATACTCGATATTTATGTCTGATTTTAAATAAGTATTAATTTTCTCAATTGATATTAGTAAAAGTCCCAAGTATAAAACAATACGAAAATCTGTCCAGTGGCAGCAGAGTTGTTGCATGGGAACGAACTGACAGACGGAGGGACGGACGGACGGACATGATGAATCTAATAGCCACTTTTTTAACATCCCCACAACAATCAATCCAGCTCAAGTCGTGTTATTCACAAAGCCAAAAATTATGCGACTTTTCCACATAGAGTGAGATCAGAGAGAGCACAACTTTTCGAACGCGTGGGTATTTAATATCGATGAAACGGGCGGAAGATAGCACTGAAAGAGAAACGAAGAGTCAGTAGAATAGCTTCCGCCCGGAAGGGCAAAGGTAAACTGTTTAAACATAAGTAAAATTTCGCATTTTATTAATTTGATTGTTTATATTTATGTTGTCGGTCCACTACGGAGTCGCTAAATTTATAAGTGTATTATCTACCAGTTTACCGCTCTCTGGAAGCCAAACTTGGTCCTGGAATAGGGCAAGTTCGGCTGCCACAGCACATTTAACCCTTATCCTGCTAACGTGGAGAATATGGTGAGTTCCTAATAATGCCAGCAGATGGCAGATGGGGTTTAACTTGGCGTTTAAAGTTTTAAACCAGTACTTCTTGTCTGAATTTACAGGCGTAAGAGTAATATAGCTAATAACATTGGGGAGGGGGCGAAGCCGACCATGGGCATAATGAACTTTAATTTACGAGGCAGTCAATTTACAAAGAGGGGGGAAGATTGGTTTGAACCATTCCTTAATGTATATACACCCCTTTCGTCCACTATCACCCCTATTTATTTGCCCCTCTTCAACTCAGTAGCCAAAAGAAAACTACTTTTGGGTAGAAAATGTGCTGGAGGGGAGGTACTTCCCCCTCTTTCGCCCCTTTGTTCCCCCTCCCCCAAGTTAGGCGTATGTCAGAATCTCATATTGTTTTGCAAGAACTAACATTTCTACTTAGTGCAAATACGTTAAATGATATGAACATACATAAATTCTTTCCTTGAACTAGGTTATTTTGTTCATATCGGAGCCGTTACCTTAATACGCTTAACTTGCGCCAATTTTGAGTATATTTTTTTTCAGATGACAGGTCAGTAATTGATTTCTGAACGAACTTTTGACATGGTGATGTTGCAATTAAGTAAGCTCAAAATATCGAAAAATCTGCTGTTAGTTGATGTTCCGAACACCTGCAGGCTCATCTGATAGCAGCTGTGGTTTCCACAGCAACAATTGACAGTGCGATACAAACTCCTGATAGTCTCCATGCTTCTACACGGTGCTGCAATCCCAAACTGCAGTCAAGGATCAGCTTTTAACAGCTGAAACAAGTGACACAAGCAGCGAAATGATGAGCAAGCTGTAATGTACCTTGTTTTATACAATAAGAGACTGCCGATTTTCTTACAAAAGACCTCAAACTGAGGTACTGTTTAAATCAGGTACAGTACAGATCAGCAAGGTATTTAATTTCGTTGTTTATCGACGGAGTCATTAGCTACGGTTAAATGGCGTCGGCGATAACACGAACGAATGGGTGTGGAACACGAGTGAAGCGCTACTGACAGGGTAAAACTGAAGTCCAGGGAGAAAAACTTTTCTAAGTGGCAGTTAGTGAGCCACCAATCGCACACGGAATGGTCTGGAACAGATCCTGTACCTCCGCGGTGAGAGGCGGGTAGACTGCCTGAGACGTGATCCCGCACTTCAGATTTGCAGCAAAAATTAAGGACCGAGGAATAAAACACTTCCTGAAGAGAAAAGATAGTGACATATAGCTAACAGGCTGCACAGGTCAAATACCAGAAACGTAGATTTACCAAGATGTGCAAACTAATCATGAGTCAATACACAAACTATAGTTTCCTGCTTGCTGGTACCTGTCCTATTCGATACAAAATTTGAAACCAATAAAAGTATTTTACAATATTTCCAAACTTTCTGCTCAAATTATCAAATTACAAGCAGTAAATAGTACCGCTCATTTATATCAAATTGTCTCCACATATTTACTTATGTTCTGTTGCTGTTCTTATATTTTAACTCACAAACAATTTGCACTGGGCATTATCGCCATATTTATGCCACAGCAAACACCCAAGTGTCCGCTTTAAACCTGATAAAGAAGTTAAGGTTTATTGCATTTAAATCGGCCCTATTTCACAGCTGAACCAACGCTGTGGTAGCAAAAACCTAAAGTTCTAAGGCCATATTCACTGACACCGTTGTCTCATTCATTCTCAGTGCACAAAGACCTGTCTCCCATGTCGCCTTCCCCCATACCATTCTAGCCACCTTTACAATCCACTGAGATATTTCTTGTTTCATCTGTGAGAAATAAGAACGTTTTAGAGGCCTACCTATTGTTCTGTAGTCTTATGAATTTCGAACTCTTACTCTGACGACTGAAGGACAGGTGACAAAATGCCGCAATGGATGTTGTTACAAAACGAGACCGGGTAATGTATGAAAGAAAAAAGAGTAATCAGGCCTTTAGCATGTGTGACTGTCGCCTCGTGTATTTGGGTATTAAGAACAGAGCGATGAGACAAGAGGAAAATGTGGCATACACTGATGTAACAACAGATGGGTTTAGAATATTAATACGGATAATTCATTAAAACAGACAACTTGGCGGGTAAATATGACATTTGTACCAGACAAAGGCTGTCTTCAAGCTGACACAGCTGAGGTCTGCTCAGCGTTCTGTAAAACGGACGGCTTTCTTGATGATGGTGGTCAGCATCCTTTTTCAACAAATACTGTGACAAAGCCACTGGTAATCGGGCATGTCCAGCCAATCAAAGAGTGAACTGAGTGTCTGAGTTTGAATGATGGGGATGATGATGATGATGATGATGATAATAATAATAATAATAATTACTTTTTAAGTGTGTCATAATTTTTTATTTGAATTCTTTGTTTCCAAGCTTAATTATTAATAAACTGCTCAGATATTTTTCACTGTACGACGATTTAAAATTGTCTCTTTTTCTCTCTGTAATTGTTATTGTTATTGTTAATGTAATTAACTGCCCCGGTTTTGAGGTTTGAAACAATGGGAGCCTGAGGCACAGGTGTTCTCTTATAAATTTTGAAGCTTAAGATTTTGACCAGCTACTGCGAACAGCTGACGAAATTTGCGCTAGGCATTATGAAGAAACTAAACTGCATCTTGTCCTCACGTCTTCACACAGGGAGTAGAACTTTTCTTTCATTAAACTTCGACTCCTTTTATGATGTACCCAAAATTCTTTCTTATTCTGGAGTTCGAAGTAACAAAGCACTCGCCCATATCGTGTCTTTGCAGTCCATCACGTAACTGAATCAGCGTGAGCAGATAGTACTTCTCGTGGGCGGCCTCACCTTCAGAACTGCCAGCTGCTCAGACACAGCGACAAAATTTGTCAGTGTGTTCTTAGCTTAAGATATACGAACTTTACATCTACCGAACTTTACATAGGAAAATCTCATAGTGGAGGCCTGTTGAATAAACATTTTCCAGAAATGTGAGGTTCTCCAGTCATTGGCTGTGTATTCTGTAATACGAAACAAAGACATCTTCGCAGCACAAAGTTTCTCTTCAAATATTATTCATATCGGATTTGTCATTTCCCTTCGTTGTGTTTTATACTTACTTATTCATATTTATTTTTCCTATAATTTTCTGTATATTTAATATCCGTTCACATCCTCCTCCACTTACATTTGTTCGTTGCATTTCCATCAGTATACTTGCACTGCACTGTTACTCCTCTGTTCCAGATTTAACAATCAAAACTATTAACAGTGTCTCAGGATTTATCGAATTTCGACCCCAATTCTAAGGCGCTCCGGGTCGACACTAGCGGCCCTCTGTAGGTCCATCTCTCATCACTCGCAGGCACGCTTCCAATTATTGCAGTACCATTCGCTGCACTGTCCGGCAGTTTGCTTAAGACTACAGCACGGATCATTCAATCCACTCTACTGGCATTCCTGTGAACCTGACAACCCTCTACTACCAGCCCTCGTTTAAAACCCTTTAAAGCCTACTGGTTACTTTACGTACCACCAGCTACCATTCAAAAATTCTGTGTGTGATTACATTGCGTTTATGTGTTTTGTGTGGATCTCAGAACAAACAGTAACTTTTGCTTTATACATAATTAACAGAGTGGTTTTTATAACCGAGGCGGAGAGTGTTTTCTACGCGCTACGGACTGAATCCTTATACAACGCAGATACGTTTCGTCCTTAAGGGTTAACTTACTTCCTTGTTTCATAGTTAGATCGCTGTATGCCAACGAAAGGTGCATGAAGAAACATGTAAATACTCCGAGTGACAAGAAAGCTGTAATGCTCGGCCGAAATATGTTGCGTCCAAATGTGAATGAAATATTAACATTTAGAACGCTGAGTGCCTTAATGGGTATTCTACGTGACACACTACGTGAAACTGGGCGGATCCTGATTGTTGTTACTACACTACCATCACCAGTAATTGTTATTATTATTATTATTATTATTGTTATTATTATTATGTTGTTGCTGCTGCTGCTGCTACTGTTGCTGCTGCTGCTGCTGTTGTATCTTGCCAAAAGCCATTTCTTCCTGGTCCTTCTCTTCTTGAACGAAAGGTGATCATCCCAAACGCTCAGGCTTCAAGTTTCAGACTGCAGCAATTTCCGCATGTCTCCTACTTCTGTCGTCGATATGATTGTTCCTTATTTACCAGCTTTCTTCTGAGTTACGGGGGAATTGTTCGTGTATCCTTTTCCGTTGCCATCTTTCTTTTATCTTCTGTGTTTTATGTCCTTCATTTGTTCTGCTCCTCTCTGCAGTTCCTCCAATTGTAAGAGTCTGGAACAGTGATGAGTTTGTGTTGGGTTGGTGCGTGCGTTCCATCAATTTGTGTTAGTGGATATTCCTGCCTGCCCATACATTCCATTAGCTTCCTTATTATTTTTTTTAATTTATTCTCGCCCATTAGTTGTTAGGTGACGGTCTTCTGGTTATGTCCAGATCTCAACAGTAGATCAAATCGATTTACCTTAGCACTTTACGAATGATGTGTGCAGTGCTCATTAGTGTGATCTTCTGTAGCTCTATGGCCGACCGGTGACCTGAGAGCAACTGAAGGCACTGATCTAATGCCTTCTTAATTCTTCCTAATGTTACAGTTATAACTGGCACAATTTTTGTCCTCAGTTTTCTCATCCTGCTGACCTCGATCTCCAGGTCTTTGCACTTTTTCAGTTTTTCAGTTTCTTTTGTGTTAGCATTTGAAGCATCTGGTAAGGCTATATTGATTAGCAGGCAAGCCTTCTATTTTTATCATGCAGTACTATATCAGGTCGGTCTGGTAGTATTATTCGATTTTTGTTAGCCGGTACGTCCCATACAATAGTGATACCGTTGACATTTATGACCCTGTCAGGTACATGTTCACAGCACCTGTCAGTGACCTTTAACCCTATATATATATATATACACATATCGTCCAATGGTTGGGACCAGCCAACTGATTGTGTCAGTTTGTGTATTCAGACGGTGCAAGTGTTGTGCATCCTGCAGCAGTATGTTTTATGTGTTCTTCTGCCTTACAGCACATCCTGCTTGTGCTATCAGTTGGTTGCTTCATGTTCCTCTGATAACGCATACTGAGTGCTTGATCTTGGGCTGCTATTATCAAACTCTCCGTTTTTCCCTTTAGACCTGAGCCACACAACCACGCCGTTTATCTACTGATGGTCTTTGAAGGTCCTGGTAGATTTGCCCATGCACTGGTGTCCTCTTGAGTTTTTCTAGCTTCTCGTTTTTAAAGCTGGACTTAAGTGGATTCTTTATATTTTGGGCAGCAGTTTCTTGTGCCGTATATTTTTGTTTTATTAGAGTAGTTCTTCTTGTAGAGAGTATTTGGTTTTCCAGGCGTCATATTATTGTTCTTATCTGGTAAGACTATCGTTCATTATAATTATGCTTATTATTTTCTTAAAGGACGTATTTTAAAAACTAATCGTCACCCAGCAGGTCATAAAATTTGTCACCTACTACTGATTCAGAAAACCCTGCCAATTGACAATACCCTGATCAGGACTATTCAATACACAACATAACATCCCGTGTCTTAAAGGCCCGTTATGATATTATCCTCTTTCATTGTATATTTAACAAAATTTTATTGTGATTAAATATCTATATACATCAGAATTATGTCTTCTTTCTTGTTTGCCCTATAAACGCAACCAATATTACGGTGCAGTCTACAGCAATAGTCCTAGCTGAACAGGTCAATTGATTGGCTGATGGATCTCTCAGCGACACACGGTTGATTAAGTTTCCTCGGTGTGAAAATACACATGGTGGTCATGGCACACCGTACTGATCGATGTTGGGCCCTATGACGTAAGTACATTAGAGTACTCCGCATCAAGTGTCCACTTTAACAAGCGTAAGTCGGGGAAGGTGGGACTGTCATAAGCGCGCCTTCCACACAGGAGCCACAAAAGTTACCCTGGAAGCTTACCACTTTTCTTTGGGCGCTTGCAATCAATTATTATTCGATTATAGACTTACTGACATTTTAAACACCACACGAGAGAATTCGAAGAGGCAATGATATAATTCGACTTAAATTGTTTCCTTCAATGATCAACATATGTGGTATAAAATTCTAAAGTTTTATAGTCATAAACAACTTTCAATTTATCGGAAGTATTAATTGTATTTCTAGCTACATGTTTCGGCTCATATACAGAGCCATCTTCAGGCTAGTCTGCGAAGTGGTATGTATGTGCAACTGTTGGTGCTGTGAAAGTAACGATATCTCGTATTACAAATAGTTAAAATGTTCGTGGTATTTGTAATACGAGATCTCGTAACCTTTAAAGCACCAGCAACTGTACGCACACACCACTCCGAAGACTAGCCTGAAGATGGCTCTGTATATGAGCCGAAACATTTAGCTAGAATTACGACTAATACTTCTAATAAATTAAGAGTTGTTTATGACCATATAATTTTATAATTTTATGCCACATATATATTGATCGTATAAAACACAACGGGGATGCCTCACTTGAAAATTCCTTCAATAAAGTCAATATGGCCCTTCTATTTTGCGGTTAAACTTTAATCATTGGTCAGTCCTCTTGGTAACCCTTAGCACACATGACAGGATTTAAGATGCTGAAGAAAGAGGCAAAACCGATGGCATAATTAAATCTTAGCCGCAGCCACAACTTAAGTTAGCCTCATTTCTCCTTGCTTGCCTAATCTGCATCGTCGAAGGTACGTTCCCTAACGAAGGCACGACCAGACAATAAACAGCACAAGTTGAAGAAAAGGAAATTAACACAATGACTTTATGTTTATTTAGTTGTAAACTCGAAAAAAATTAAAAAAAAATTTCTCTCTCTCTCAGCTGGGTAAAACGCCACTAGCTCAAACAACTACAAAATGCGGCACGAGTGGAAAAACGTCGGCCTTGCCACACAAATAAAATTTTTGGTAAGTTGCATCTCCCGTTTTCTTCACTTGAAAAAAAGCGAAGTTCTTCTTTGGCGGTAAAACTCTAATTACACTGAAGAACAAATTTAAAATTTCTCTTTGCCTCCTGATGAAAATAGGCGAACTTTTGTAATTTGGCCACACTTAATCCAAATTTGAAAAAGAAAATGCACTATCACCTAATGTTTTCTGAAACTTTATTTCGTGTTCTTTGACATTTTCAATGATTTTTACTATATTTTACTACACTCTACAATTGTGTGACTGGGTCGGATGGTTCAAAATCACTTTTTCATTTTGAAATGAACTTAAGGACTTAAAAAATAGCGGTAAGAAAACAGTATAAAATTAACTTCAAGCAATTACATACCAAAAATATGAAAAAAAATGTTTGAATTTACACACGTTTAAAACTTTTTTCTGTAACCAATTCGTCTGCAACTGGCAATAGCCATCTGTCCAGTAAGGTACCAACAACAGTCAGCTAACATTCTGTGAACACTTTCCTGCATATCGTCTCTCCGTGGTGGAAATATCCTGGTGGAACCTTTCTCCATATTCGTCGCTCACTGCGCTCAGGTTTGGAGGGAAGAAGTCCAAGTGGGAATGTAAAAAATGCATCTTCAGTAACATATTACACTCCATAGTCTGGTGTGCGTTTAACAAGTCCTCAACAAGTTCCTTGTAGTTTTCGGTTTTTACATTTCCAAGAAAATTGAGACAACCCGCTTTGAACGTTAACCATCAGATTTCTCAATTTCCGTCAACGGGTGTTCATATAGATCATCATTAATGATTTCATGAATTTGCGGTCCAATAAAGTTACTCTGCTTAATTTAACATCACTGACTTTCGGAAGTTTTCTTTCAAATACTCAAACCCCTTACCGTGCTTGTTCACAGCTTTAATGAACTTCTCATTAACCCCAATTTAATGTGCAGTGGCAATAACAAAATCTTATCTTTGTCAAATGTCGGTCGATTTCTGAAACACTTTTCCCCTGGAACTGAGTTTTCTGGCATGTGCCAATACTTAATTTTGTAATGTCTGTCTTTTTCGGCTGTCCCATTAAAAAACAGCACAACTTTGTTTAGCAAGACTGCATTCCTAGGAGTGACACTGTGACTGTCAGGTTTTCACAGACTTTTCAGCCATATTTTGTGTAACTTATAGTTTCTTCATGTGGACAGAGTGGGCGATCGGTATTGGCGGGTAAATATTTCGTTATCTAACAGCATAGCCTTGAAAATAAATTTAGGCGAACCTAAAAAGTTCCAATTCTTTAGAGTTGTGTGTACATCCCAGCTCTTGAAGAAGTCCCACTACATCATTAAGTACACTAATTCGTCGTTCTTAGAAAACAAATGATGACAATAATTGCTGGTGTTTCCTGCATGACACTTGATGCAACAAATTCCATCCCCGTAGATAAGAATCCAAAGTTTCCGCCTGAATTTTCGAAAGATTGAGGTCTCTCACTAGATCATTAAGTTCAGTCTACAATATAAGATAAGGTGCAGTTAGTTCCGTGAAATCAGGATTCACATTGGAACATGAAGGTCCAGATTCGTCTTCTGGAGAGTTGCTGTTTGGTTCTTCTTCATACACGGTCCATTGTTAAGGTGGATTACGAATTGTTAGGGAATCGTCATATTCAACAGGGCTGAAAGACTATTGGGGTAACCTACGTTATTTTTAGCTTTTGAATTATGGCCATTTATTTTTGTGAAACAAAAGTAGCATTCGATAAGATGATCCTTCTGATCTCTCCACACCATAGGGACTGTGAAAAGCACTGACTGGTGTATGCGAATCAGCCAGCAACGTAACTATCGCGAAAATCTGCTGCAACATGAATGTGGTGCCCAGTTCTTCCTGATCCCCAACTTTACAGCCAAAATATAGTTCATATGCCTACGTCGCTATAGGGGTAATGGATTTTCTATCCGACGTTGGGGTAAATATACCACAGAAGTAACAAAATAAGTTTGGCGAATTAACACATTTACGAGACATGGTGAACACAAGAACTCCAGAAACTACATATATGTAATTATTTTTCTCAATATTCAAATGAACTACATGTAAATAACACTGTCACACCTCGGTTCCCAATATCAGTGATCAAATCCAAAACAAAGAATTGCGATACGTGAACACACGGACGCCTACTACCGCGGACCACCTACCTTTACAAAGGAACAAGACCAACCGAACTGACAAAACATTTTGAAACTTTCGGTACAAAATGATGTTTTTTTCCTCCCGAATGTCTTGAAATTGTCGTAACACTGAGGGATAAATAAGCTTTTTGTTACAGGTTGTCTGTCTGTCCGCACCTATAAACCTGCCAACCACAAATGCTTTGTACTCGAAATGTGTCTGTTTCTCTGAACGTTTAGCCGATATCGCAAAACGGATTTCAGATCTGCAATCAGCGCAAAAAGTACATCTAAATCACTTAATCTTACTTTGGGGCAAATTTAATTGTTCAGCGATATTATGGGTCGGGTTCTGATGATGTTTTCCAACCAAACAAGACTATTATTGACGCCTTGCATCGTGTTGCATAACCCAGGTCATCGCCCAAGACGCACTTGTATTACGTGTCTCGACGTTACATTAGAGGCGAAATCATTCACCTTTTCAATATTTTTCTCTACTAAACAGATACCTTAAGAGCAGCTTTCGGGGAGCTTTACCCCTGTGTTGTTTCTAGTCACACGATCAGAAGTTCCCTGAACGTCCCTGTAATCGCCGATATTCTTCGAAGGCATTTCATATACATTCCTGAAACATAAACATCCTTTAACACGAAAAGATATTTCTATTCATTCCTCAGTTCACACTCTATCAGTTAGATTGCGTCTCCCTTTGTCATTGCAAACAACACAGACTGTCCCATTTGACTGTCTCATTCACACGGTCACAGTCAGCTAGTCTATGTAGTATCTCTTTGCAAGATGAAGTTCAATACCTCAGGTCTAACTGGTCTGTTTTCTTCAAGCAGTTACCCTATTAGGCCTATCAGTCTTTGTGCAACAATGCAGCTCTCATTTAACTACTATACCATGTCCCTAAATAATACGTACAACAGATTTAAATTAAACTCGATTATGCATGATCCACTGCAAACAGAAGAAAGACTGTAATTTGTTACATTTCCCTTTGTTTGTTGGAATGTGTCAAGGACGGCTGTCTAATTCCATGGAGGAAATTCAGTCGGATTTGCAGTTTACTTTCTGCTGGCTTTAAAGCACACAGTGACATGCACAACAGTCCTCCTCGTGTCCGTATCAGGCCGTGCCATTGCTCAGCGTGGAAGTGAGGGTCAGCTTGCAGTACCAGGCCATGTCGTGTGCTTTTCCTTGTGGACGAAACTGCGCTCGGTGACGTTCTTCTTTCCCCAGTACGTCAGTGTTTCATTCCATGAATATTATATACTCCTTCGTCTAGCACAGTAATTCCCAACCTAGAGTACGCATACCCTCAGGAACAGGAAACTGGACATTAGGGGTACGCGAAAAAATTGAATAATGGCGGAGAAAGGCACATAATTCAACAGTGTTAGACAAGATAAATTTAAAATAACAGCAACTATATTACTTACAAACATTTTGCTAATATGAGCGGTACAATTAATGGAAATAAGCTGCCAAGGGGTACGAAAATGAAGAAATTTTGGGAACCACTGGTCTAGCACATTCGCTGTATAAACTTAGCAGCTGACAGCGTCTTTGAATAACACAGTTGAGAATACTAGTCGCTAACCTGAACCGTACGAATCCAGTCAACATCAGTACATCTAATACAAAAGTAAATTTTGTAAGAAGTTTATATTCTGTGAGGTATCTTCTGTGTCGTTGTTACTGCATATTTCCAGATTATTACGGTGTTCACAGCAGCTCGTCCCCTGACGCAGTACTGAGCCCGTACGGCCCAGCTCCTCAATTGACTCCTTACTCACCCTGTACAATACAGCTCGTCACTTAGCACAATACCCACTCTGTACAATCCAGTTTGTCAATTGACGCAGAACCCACCCTGTACAATCCAGCTCGTCACTTGACGCAATACACACTGTACAATCCTGTTCTTCACTTGACGCAATATCCATTCTATACAATCCAGTTAGTCACTTGACTTAATGTCTACCCTTTACAATCCATCTTGTCACTTGGCGCAATACCCTCCCTGTACATTGCAGCAAGTCACTTGACGTAATACCCACCCTGTAAAATCCAACTCGTCACTTGACACATTACCCATTCTGCAAAATACAGCTCGTCACTTGAAACAGTTTTGAGCCCATACGGTTCAGTCCACAGCCTCACACCCCATTTCCTTCATTTGAAATAAAGGTAATCGTCCCATCTACTTCTAGGATTTCGAAGTTCTGTCTTATAAACAGGTTTTAAATAAGATTTTAAAAAGTAAATTAAACATAAAATGTATAGCAGTGTTTACGCTCACACTGTATTTTGTCCCCATCCAATTTGGAACCTGTGAAAATCGGTAGTGTGAAGTTATATTGCTTTGTGGAACCTAACGCCACAGAGCTTTGGAAAATATAGTGGAAGTTCTTTCAGGCTTTTATGTATTTAGCGTATTGTATAGAAACAATTTAAGAGATTTATCTAATGACATCAGGATAGACAGCTTTTAAGGCTTGTACCAATTGTTTCAGGCAGATGAATAGGGATTGTTTGAACGCGATCGGCATTTCCCACCCTCTGTTACAAGCCTATAGACAAATCAAAAGAGCTCTGCAAAGTTTGTATTAAGTCCATGTGACAGTTTCTATGTTTATATAAAGAGACTATATTCCTTAGTGTGAAGCTTTGATTGTAATATTATGTAATTTATGGACTAGCAAGATGCTGGAAATGGTCGCGGCCTGTTGAATGTATTATCCTTACCAGAAATTTGTTAGAAAACGATGAAAGTCATGATAGCGGACGTGCTGTCCGAGAACTGGACCGGGCACCTCGTGAACATAAGCCTACAGCGTACCTGGCACAGTTCTTCCTGGCGGACACAGGCACGTTATACGGCGGACAAACTCCCGAAGGCAGAGGAGAGAAACCGCCATTACGAGGGAGCGCTGATTGGCTTGTCTCATATTTAAACGCTAATTATACATCTCCTCATTAGTGCTTCTAATTTTAACTGCAGTCTCATGTGCATGAGAAATTGCTCTTAACCCTTAGGCGACTAATGTCATATATATATGGAGCACCCATTCTTGATGTTTCTAGATCACACACAACGACCCAGCACAGTCGGTAGGACTCCTCTGGACGAGTGATCAGCTAGTCGCAGAGACCTCTACCTGACAACACACGACACTCACAACAGACAAATATCCATGCCCCCGGTAGGATTCGAACCCACGATCTCAGCAGGCGAGCGGCCTGTGGCCGCTCGCCTG
>Ga0268261_10001353_pt1 | contig 16718 bp, 14 predicted proteins | sample TergutNc150P1_FD_190353 | JGI IMG/M metagenome (GOLD analysis project Ga0268261, IMG submission 190353) | Nasutitermes corniger P1 segment gut microbial community from laboratory colony in Florida, USA - Nc150 P1 (SPAdes) (version 2) | ecosystem: Host-associated > Arthropoda: Insects >...
GTAAGGTCCAAAAAGTCTATTGCGCTGTTTTCCTCGGGTGTGGCCTTTAGCTTAATATTCTGATGTATGCCATTTATATATGTGTGTATGTCCTGTGGGCTAAGTCGTGTTGAGTCGTATATGACCAAAATGTCGTCTACATATCTTGTGTAGAATGCTATGTGTTTCGTATCAAGGATCTGTTTTATGTGTTTGTTTTCATTGTGTTGTAGGAATATTTCCGCTATTAGTCCTGATATCGGAGATCCCATAGCACCTCCTTGGTTTGGCTTGAAGAATTGTTGTTGGAATCTGAAGTAGTTTTGTTCTAGGATTAGCTTAAGTAGTGTTAGTATTTGGTGCGTTGTTTGTGGGTCGTTGTTTCTTTGTAGCATATCTTTTGTGATGTTTATTGTTTCTTGTATCGGTATGTTTACATACAGGTCCTTGATATCGAATGTAATTAGTCTGTGTTTGTCGGTTATTTCCAGGTTAATTAAGTCATTGGCTAGTAGTGTGGAGCTTTTGACGTTGTAGTAATTATTAAGTGTGGTACGTTCGTTTATCACTTTGGTCATAAGTTTGGCGAGTTTGTATGTTGGTGCTCCTTTGTTGTTTATGACCGGTCTTATGGGGATTCCTTGTTTGTGTAGTTTTAACTGTGCATTGAGTGTGGGTGGTGAAGGATTCTTCTGGATTATGTGTTTTATCTGTCTCTTTTCTATAATTAAATAGCATTGTAGTAGTGTTTTTTGTATTAGCTTATGGTATTTTTTTGTGGGGTCTGTAGCTAGGGTTTGGAAATTGTTGTCCGTGAGGAATGTATGTACTTTGTTTTCGTAGTCTGTTGTGTTTATAATGACGACAGTTTTGCCTTTGTCTGCTCTGGTTATTATCGCACTTTCCTTTGTCAGTTTGTCTCTCAGGTTCTTTAAAATATATAACTGCCTTTTGTGCTGCGTGTTTTTGTGATTTGTGGTGCTGAGGATTAGCTTTAATTTCTTAGCTGCAAGGTGGCGGTAGGTGCCCTGTATGTTGGGGTCCAGGAGTCTTATGGCTCGTTCCGTTTCAATTGTGTTCAGGTGGGCTCCTTTTCTGTGGTAATGTAGCACCTGCATAATATTTTCTATGGGGCCGAAGGAGTGTGCTTCTTCATAAAGGTGCCTGGCGAAGTTTGATGAGTGGCTATTGTTTCTGAAGGCTGCTTTGTGTTCGTTATATCGTATGATGAAGGGCCTGCCGGTCTGTCCGATGTACGCTTTATTACAATCAGGGCAGGTCAGTTTGTATACTCCCGATAATGAGAATTTGTTGGGGGCAGGGTTGGTAGTGTGAGTAGGTGCCCTATAGTGTTTTTGGTGCGGAATGCTATTTTGAGGTCTTTCTAAGTACGTTTGTGATGTAGGAGGTTTCCTTACCTACATAGGTGAAGATGGCCCACTTTTCTTTAGGTGTCTGGGTGGTTTGTTTGTGCCTTGGGGTGTTGGTGGGTGGGTGTTGGGGCGTGATGGGAAAGGAATCGTTGTGGAGAATGTTGTGGATTGTGTTCAGCTCCTGTCTGTGTTCTTGTTGTAGGTTGTAGGAGTTTAGTCTATTGAACAGAAATTTGACTGCTCCGTATTTATGTTGTGAGGGGTGGTTGGAGGTGTAGGGGATGATGGTGTCGGTGAAGGTGGGCTTTCTGTATATGGAGTTCTTTATGCTTGTGGGGGTTCTGCGTATAGAAATGTCGAGGTAGCTTATGGCGTGGTCTCTTTCTGCTTCCGCTGTGAAATGTAATTTTGGGTGTAATGCGTTAAAGTCATCCAGAATCTCCTGTATATTGGTGTGGTTTGAATAAAAATTAATAGAATGTCATCTACATATCTCCAGTAATTTATGATTTTGTTTGTGTGTTAGGTGTGCCAGGTGTAAGTGTTCGATGTTTTGTAAGAACATTTCGGCGATTAAGCCTGAGGATGGGGCGCCCATTGCGAGGCCATCATATTGGATTACAGTGTCTTTGTTTGCGAAATAGTTTTGCCCTGTGATGACGTCATACCACATGAGGATTTTTTTGTTGGATTTGTGTGTCAACCGACTTTTGTTTCAACATGTTTGTCAGAATTGTATTTGTTTCTGTTACTGGTATGTTTGAGTACACGTTTGTGATGTCTAAACAAGCGAAGATGAAGTGTGGTGGTAGTGGGGTGTTTTTTAGATTCTAAATCAGATCAGTCGTGTTATTTACGTTGAAGGCATTAGGCAGTGGCGTTATGTAATTAATTTTGTTTGTGAACAATTTGGACAGTTTGTAAGCTGGGGCGTTTCGCCAATTTACTACGGGCCGGATCGGTTGGTCCGGTTTTTGTAGTTTTATCAGTCCTTTGATGGAGGGGCAGAAGGGTTCATGTTGCTGTACTTCCATCTGGTGTCATTTGGTATTAGTCTTGCTTTCTTTATAGTCTTTCTGTTTTGGGCTTGGAAGGTTTTGGTTGGGTCGGTGGTGGCTGTGTGGAAATTATTATTGCGTAGAAAGTTCTGAATTTTAGTCTCGTATTGTGTGGGGAGTATGACTATAGAATTTATTTTGTCTGCACTGAATTTTAGTCTCGTATTGTGTGGGAAGTATGACTATAGAATTTCCTTTGTCTGCACGTGCTATCATGGCATTGTTCAGCTGTAGTTTTGTTCGGATTGTCTTTTTTCAGTTTAGCTTCCGGGTGTGTTTTGTGTGTGGTGTTGGAGTTGTGTTGCCGTTGTAGTTTATACGGTCGGCCACTAGCTCTCTGTAAACCTCGCGTTCATTGGTCGGTAGCTGTGAGATGGCTGTTTCGGCTTCCAGGGCTAGGTTTTGTATCCAGTTTCTCTTTTGTGTTGAGGTTGTGTTTAAGACCTTTTTGGAGGAAGGTCGTATCGCTGTTGGAAAAAGTGATGTTTGTATAGGGTCACTTTTTACTGTCATACAGTTTGTCCATTGAGTTAAAACTAATTAAAATATTTACAAATAACCTATAAAGTTTAAACGAGGTTTTTAAACTCATGGTTCCATGCATCATGATTCACTGTTAATAAAAAGGTCCAACTTGATGCAACAGTATGCAGACATTTATTCACTGCAACGTCACTCTGCATGTTTCGGGCGTCACAGCACCCATCATCAGGATTACTAAAAACTATCTGCTACCTCTGGTATAGGTCATATCTCGTTATCGTTACTTAACTATTGCTATATATATATATAAATGAGTTTAAAAGTTGTTTAAAATCCGTTAAAATCTCAGCTGTGGTTTCTCGTTTTATAGCGGTCATCCGGGGATGTGTGGTTGTTGGTTGTTGAGTTGATCTTCACGCAGTAATGTTGTGGCGAATTTTGGGTCCCTGTGGTATGCCAGGTTTATCCGTTGTTTGTTTTCTTGGTCTCTACTTGAGGTGGACTTTTGTGGGGTGTGCCCATATGCGGTCCTGTGTTGTGTTTTCGTCTTTCGTGCGTCGATTTTACTCTTGTTTTCCTTATGCGTCTTAGTTTCGTGGAGTGAATGTGCCTTGTTTTTGTTGTGGTCCCCTGTCTATTGATGTGGCTTGTTGCTTATCCCACCTCTATGTCTGTGTGGCGGCGGTGTGTTCGTTGTCTTTGGTGGCTGTATGACTACTCTTGCTACTTTGTTTCTGAAATATTCCCTTTCCGTGTGTGGGAGGGAGTTTATGGCCCTTTCTGCCTCTAACGCTAGGGTAGTTAACCAATTTCTCTTTTTGTTGTGTAGGTTGTACTTCAGGCCTTTCTCTAATAAGGCGATCTCTTTGTTCGTGAAGGCAATGTCTGTGTTATTTACCACTCTAGGGTAGAAGGTAACGTGTTGTCCTGGTTTTATTGTTTGTTCTTTTGCAAGTTTCTGTATTTTGAGGTTGAGGTTTCGGTATTTCTTTTGTATTATTATGTGTAGTTTTGAATCTAATGTGGGATAAGCAACAAGCCACATCAATAGACAGGGGACCACAACAAAAACAAGGCACACTCACTCCAAGAAACTAAGACGCATAAGGAAAACAAGAGTAAAATCGACGCACGAAAGACGAAAACACAACACAGGACCGCATATGGGCACACCCCACAAAAGTCCACCTCAAGTAGAGACCAAGAAAACAAACGGATAAACCTGGCATACCACAGGGACCCAAAATTCGCCACAACGTTACTGCGTGAAGATCAACTCAACAACCAACAACCACACATCCCCGGATGACCACTACAAAACGAGTAACCACAGCTGAGATTTTAACGGATTTTAAACAACTTTTAAACTCATTTATATACATATATATAGCAATAGTCAAGTAACGATAACGAGATCTCGTTTAAACTTTATAGGTTATTTGTAAATATTTTAATTAGTTTTGACTCAATGGACAAACTATGACAGCAAAAAGTGACCCTATACAGGGCACGTAGATCTGCAAAGATAATTTTAGAACAACAAAACACAGGTCAATACAATAGGAACCCAAAACAGTAGGAATATATGTTATGAAGAATGTTACAATTACTAACACTTAAATTAGTACTATATTAATGAGTATTGTTACTAAGAAAATTAGCCGTATCACAACTGGCATTGCATGGAGCAAAACCGATGGACCTGAAGATGGCCTAAAATAAGAGGCCGAAACATGTCGTCCATGTGACAAAATAAATATACACATAAAGAGATAAGCTGTGTATTGACTGCATCCTACAAAACTTACTATGCTTTAAAATACACACTAATACACAATCACTCTTTAAAACATTAGAATGTCTGCGTCTGTTGTTTCACCCTACATGTTTCGGTCATATACTTGACCATCTTCAGGGGATGTTCCTTGTACAATGCTACTTTCCGCCTTGTTGCTTCGTCACAATTGTACTTGGGTATGTGGCCGTATCTTCTATCTGTGCTGTTGTCATGTGTACCTCTCTGCTGTCGGTCTTGAACAAGACCGACAATGTACGATAACGTGCACGGTGAAAAAATATAGACAAGTAATATTAATTATGCTTTACAGCATGTTCTGACTCACTAGAGTCACCATCAGTCTGTCTTTAAACCATACTTAAGTTGTACAAAGTAACTGTGCACATTGGGGTTACATTTGGCTTACAGGATTGTTATTCTACTAATGTTATATCGTATGTGGTGTAGTTAAAAGATTACAGTATTTAATTCAATGCGATATTACATTGTCTTAATGTGTCCAATTAATATTCTGGTTAAAAGATTAAAATAATAGTCTTTTTATACGTGGGGAGATTTGGTGTTATATGTTAAAATTATAAAACTTCTACTTCCGTGATGTGCAGTTGCAAATATCTATAGTCCGTGTGTGGTATGGTGAATAATGTTCGTTTGTATGAACATGTTCGCATTGTGAAGATGCATCACCGCCACATTATTGGAGTATTAGGATCCCAAGTAGCTATCGTAGTTGTGGTTATGCAGTATATGAAATGTACTCCCGTAGTTTCCAGGGGAGTAAACGGCTGAGTTCCCTTGTTAGTTGTGCTGTTAACGTTCTATATTTCAGCAGACTATAGGTCTTTTGTCACGATCTGCAACATATGAGACTTGGTTTCATGATTGGTGCCATTATCTGGAATACTGTGGTGTGTGCAGTAATTAGATAACTAGCTTGTATTACTTACGTTTTTTTGGAAGAGAACTGCCTTGGTTTGTATAGTGGCGATCGATCTTCTATAGAGGAATAATTCCTGCGTGTGGTAGAATTAGACGGCCTTTCATAACTGAGTAATTTGCAAGTAGTCTGTAACGGAGTTTTGCGTCTCCTACAGGGATCTTCGTGTACTGTTGTCTCAAATATTGTGTGAACTTTAACAGTTGGTTTATCATTAATTTGATTGTTAAATTTCGTTTCTCTGCAAGTATAGAACCTTTCTAGTGTGTTCATTATTTTCCCTTTATTAGTTATGTGAATGGTTTCCTTTATATTTTCCGGTTGACCGATTGCGTGTCTGTTTTCTAATAGGTGTTGTGCAAATTTTGATTTATTATTGCCGTATTTAAAGTCCCTTAAGTGTTCTTGGAGTCTGATTTTGAAGGGTCTGCCGATGTCCCGTGTATTTAATCTTGCATTTGGGGCACCTTAGCTGGTATATACCACGTATTTCTTATTTATTTTTGGTTAGTTAATGCTGTGTTGACAGCTGCAGAACACGCTGGAGGTCTCCGCAGCCGCTGCTGCTCTCTCTGGCAGAGAGGACAGGACAGCCAAGAAGTAAAATGGCCAAAATTCACATACGTTGGAAAAGACACAAGTCTCATTACAAAACTTTAAAAACAACTATTAAGATCGCATATCTTGATATTTGGTTGGCCGTGCACCATATTATAACTTTTTTATTATTACCAACTTGATATACAAATTCCTTGTTTATTATACAAATTACAATAAATTAAATTCCTCTTTTTAATCTATGATCAGTATAGCCTTGCCTTTATCTGCCTGTGTAACTATTGCATTTTTTGTGGTCAATTTTTTGTTCAGTTCTTTCATTACACGCAGATGTCTTTTCTGGAGTATATTGGTTTGCCTTGTTGAGTTGATGATTTGTTTTAGCTTTTTTGCGGCCATGAAGCGGTGTTTTGTAAATTTGCGTCTAGAAGTCTTATTGCCTGTTCCGTTTCTGGCCCTGTCCTGTAATCTGTCCAGTTAAGAATACAGGTGAATTCGCGCACCTGCTCTCACAAAGGCGCCTATGACCTCATTGGTATGACGTAGACTAGGCACACGTTCTTCTGATGAAAACTGCCAGGAAATCCAGACCACGTCGTCACTAGCAAACATCATGTTCGGACTTCGATTCCTGGCGTCACCAGAAATCGGTACAGTTCATGGGGAACTGAAATTAATTTTATCTGTGCGGGATTGCTTCTCTATGTCCGCTTTCCCAAATGGAGTTGAGACAGTTTTGACAGACCACGTTTTGCCGCGTTGTATCTGATCGAGTCTTTGTTCAGTTGGATGCCTTCGCTCTGATAGAACTGGCGAATGTATAGATCTTCATCGTCGGGGTTCGAACCCAGCTAGGATACCCACTAGCCTATGCTATGAGTTTAAGAAACGTGTTTATGTATTCTACAAAAAGGCTGCCTTCGCCAGTGTCTGGATTATATTGCGTGACTTCGTACTGATATACTTCTTGAATTTCTAAAATTTTGTATCCGTTAACAGCCAGTCGCACTTCATCAATGACCCACGTGCCATCCAAACATCTTTCAACATCGCTGAAATGTGGGCATTCGCCAGTTGTGTTCTGTTCTAAGACACGATCGACACAGACAGAATAACAGCTTCTTGTTATGCCGAAATGGAAGGACAGGGTGATAGAGGTCCTTTGGAGGCACAATGGTGCATTTCAATAATCCGTCCATCTTTAGACAAGCCTCCTTATCAGTACATGCGTTACCAACATGAATGATAGGGTGCTCTATGGGTAATTTGAAATACTTACAAATGCATGGATATAAACTCATTACATCGCAATACTGGACAGATTCCTCACCCTCCCGTATCTTATAGTGGAGCCGCATGGCTTCGGTTCGATCTCGAGTGATCAGGGGCGCATGCTTGACAATGGGATGCACTAGCAATTCGGGTTTCTGCTCCACTATCCCGGCTTCATCAAACTTACATTCCCATTGAATTTTAACCTGATAGCCTGCCCGCTTTATCTGTTCAATCCTCGACAGAGTCTGTTCATAGCGTTCGGCCAGCGTCTCTTCACTGATCGTTTTCACGTCTCGAAAAGGCTGGCATGTGCAGCCGTGATAATAGCATCCCAGAAATTCATATACGGTTCGTGTCTCTGCACAGTAACCGTCTACACTGTAATGTGGTAATTCAGGAGGTCTGTATTCGCGGCCGTTTCTAGCATGTTGTATCTGACAGCCGTCCGCCTGTTCCATATGCAAAAGCCACATTAGGGCTTTCTTGCTATTTCTGTTATTGGCGCTGTAACCTCCAGGCGGTAGCAATCCAATGGTCTCTGGTTTGAGGAATTTCTTGCGAAGCACTTTATTGCATGCTGACGCTATTGTCAGTGCCTCTAGGAAAACTTCGATATTTCCAATCTCCATAAAATTGCGCCTGAAAATCTGACACGCCTGTCGCAAGACGGTGACGTCATCTTGACAATACTGTTCCAACACGCGACGGTTATCAAAGACTATGTCATTTTGCTCATTATACCAAGACATGAAATCCCTTCTCTCTCCTTCCCCCATCTCATCAGCGCCGAAATAACCGATGTCTGGTATGGGACCCACATAGTCCAAATTTGTCTTTGTATTCCAGTAGTGCGGAAACCAGGATTTTGTAGCCGAAAGCCCAAATGCCTCGGGAAATTTACGTAAAGGCGTGGGCAAGTAAGAAATGGAATCTAGAAAATGAATGTGCTGGATTTTCATACTGATAATTTTAAGACCACTTAAAATAAGTTGCGGGTTCCATTTCAGGAGAATAGCTCTTTTCAGTATGAACTGCAAATCAAAAGCCTTGGCGTTGTGTGCTGTCGCCACGACTTTATTACACCAGGGTCGAGGTTCACAAAGATAACCAATCCCCGACTGGATCATCGTAGAAAGAATAGCGTCTCCTATCACAGCGGTCAGTCCATTTCAATATCATCTTGCATCTCACAAGCTGTACAAAACTGCTGAGCACACTAAAATCGGAATGTGCTCCGTTGCTTTCTGTGAGAACTTTGAATCCTGTGTGGTTTCAAAATCGTAAAACACAAACAACACATCATCACTGCGGGGCAATTCGTTCTTTAACGGTTGCATAAAACAGAAATGACCTATTTCTTTGTTCCGACCACAGATAGTACAGTGGGGCTTGCAACGTTCATGCTTTTTATCCGATATGAATTTACTACAAGTGGTACAGTTTCTCTTCTGTTCACATACGGATTTTTTCCTAACTTGTTCGTCTTGTGTCTCTCAAAACATGCACGACTCCTAAACTGTCTATTACATGACTCCCACGGGATTCGAACATCAGCGTATGGACATGGTGGAATTGACATTGTCACTACACGTCTCTTGACACCTATGCGTCACACCACTTTCGCACCCTTTGTTACAGCCCCTGCAAACATACCGTCGTGACATGGCACCTGTTAAATTATTAATAACATGGTAATGATGCGTAACATCATCATACAACAGGTTAATTCTCTTTTCTGATTCCACCTGACCGTCAAACATATCTTCACAGTTTAAACCCCCGAAAACGACAATTCTGTACTCTTTGGAATGCTCCTGAAACCTCATTAACTCAGGGATTCCTCCACCTTTACTCAAATCTATACCTATTCATGCGTGATGTTGAGTTTTATGTTTTTGTGGATTCTGTTGATGTATGTGTCAATGTCCTTTTTGTTGATTTGTGCTGAGTCATATGATTATGATATAGTCTACGTATCTAGCGTAGTATGCTATTTTCTTGGAGTCCAGGATATGTTTTAGGTGGATTTCTTCATGTTGTAGAAATATTTCTGATACGAGGCCGGATATGGGGGATCCCATGGCAACACCCTGTGTGGGTTGGATGATTTGTTCTTTGGAAAGTGAAATAGTTTTGTTCGAGGATCACTTTAAGTAGCTTTATGATTTGTTGTGTTTTTTGGGAGTCGTTTTTGTCATTCTTTCTTGTGCGATGTTTATGGTTTCTTGTATGGGTATATTTACGTACAAATCGTTGATGTCGAATGTTATGAGTCTGTGGATGTCGGTTATTTCTAGTTTTACTAAATGTTTGGCTAGATTGGTAGAGTTTGTGATGTTATATTGTTTGTTGAGTGCTATGTGTTGGGTTAGTTTCTTTGTCATATGTTTTGCTAACTTGTATGTTGGTGCCGTTCTATTATTTATTACTGGTTTGATAGGGATTCCTTTATGTAGTTTGAGCTGTGCTTTGAGTACTGGTGGTGCTGGTTTTTTCTGGGTTATGTATTTTATCTTTCGCTTGTCTATGATCAGGTGGCATTGCATAGTTTTTTGTATCAGTTTTTGGTATTTGTTTGTAGGGTCTTTGGTTAATGTTTTGAAGTTGTTAGCTGTAAGGAATTGGTGTACTTTTTTGCGTAGTATTCTGATTTTATAATGACTATTGTCTTGCCTTTATCTGCTTGTGCTATTTTTGCATTTTCTTTGAGTAGTTTTTTGTTTAGCTCTGGTATTAACGTGTCCATTAACGAGTAATAAGATCGTCCTTTACCCTGGCTCTCGTGAAGCAGGCCGCCTTGCTTTTGCTTGGATTAATTTTCATCGCATTTACAACCGCCCACTCTCCCAACCTGTCTACGTCTCCCTGAAAATTAATCATGTCGTCATCTTTTGTAATTTTCCTGTAAATTACAGTCATCGGCAAAAAGTCTGATGGTGGATTTAATATTCCGTCCAATGTCATTTACGTAGGCTAGGAGCAGCAGAGGACCTAGTACGCTTCCTTGTGGTACTCCTGACGTTACCCTAACTTTTTCTGATAATTCCCCTGTTGCCCTGTTACTCCTAGGAGGAACTACCTTATCCCTACAACTACTCTAGCATCCATGCCCGAGTTTGCAATTTTCACAAGCAACCGGTCATAAGGAACTAAGTCAAAAGCTTTCGAAAAGTCTACAATAATAGCGTCAATCCTGTCACCATTATCCAGCGCATCAGCAATGTCCTGACATGCCGTCATTACTTGACTTTCACACGAATATCCCGGCCTGAAACCGTGTTGCCCTTCGTACAACCAGACATTTTTTCCCTCGCCTGACGTAGGTACAAAGCTATAGCGTATTCTATTTGCTTACAGACTACCGAGGTTAAGCTAGCCGGTCTGTAATTCGTAACTAAAGATCTATTACCCCTCTTGTGAACAGGGACCACCGTGGCTCTCCTCCAGTCGCCAGGCAGAGCACCATTATTCATGGTTATTTCTAGTAGACGCGCGAGGTACGGGATCATGGCTTCCCCACCCATTTTAAGAATTTCTCCCGGAGTGCGGTCAGGCCCAACTGATTTGTTTCTCCCAATCGCTCTAATCCTCCTAATGGCTTTAATGTCTATGGTGAATGGGTCGCTTGTGTTACCCCCTGTATGTTCGGAATATTGTCCTCGCTGCTAAATATTGGGGTAGTAAAGAATTGTCAAGTTGGCCTTTTCTGTCGGATCTGTAACGATCCGTCCATCAACGTCCTTTATGGCAGGAATATTTTCCCTATTTTCTTTGCGCCTTTTAACGTATTTGTAAAAATCAGAGCAGCATTTACCCTCTTTGTTTAATATTGATTTTAGGAATGCCTCTTTGCCTCTTTCTTGGCCGCAAGTAGCTGCTTGGATAGATGTTTAAGTTTCTCCATATATTGTACTCCTAATTTTCTGCTATTATATGCGTTTCTAACTTTGGCTTTCAATCTTTTAATGTCTTTATTGTAATATTCAGTATCCTAATTTTTTCTAAGTATTTTGTGAGGTACAAAACGTTCCACACTCGTGTACTATATTTTTGAAGTTATTCCATAACTCCTCCACGCTGCTGCCAGTACTCGCCCATACTGCACATTTATCGCGGAGGAAGGTTTTTAATCCTAGGACTTCTCTTTTGTTGTATACCGGAACTGCCCTTTCTAGTTGAGGTTCCAAGCAATTTTCCTCCCAGTCGACTTCTAGTATGACTCCGTTGTGATTACTGATCCCCTGCACTTTGCTGCTAGAGATTTTTTTAAAATATTGTTAGCAATCAGACTGGAGGATACATCAGTCTGTAATCTAATTAACTGTCTTGTTAGTGTCTTGGAAGGTTGACCAACCAGCGATGTCATCTTAGTCGTGTAGGTCGGAGGTCCGTCTTTTTAGCCTTCTGTTGCGCGTCGGTTGCTTTAGTGTCTCCACAAGTGGGTTGGGATGGGATTCTAATTTGCTGAAGTGTTTGTTGATTCTTTCATTGATGACATCACTTACGTAGGGGAGGTTAAGGTCTGTATGGAGGGTATGGTTTGTCACATGCCAAGGAGCATTTGTTATGGTTCTGAGAATTTTTGATTGTGCTCTGCATAATTGCTGTGTTGGACTTGCTGGCACATCCCCAGAGTTCTATTGCGTAAGTCCAAATGGGTTTGATCACCGCTTTGTATACTAGTATCTTGTTTTCTATAGACAGGTTGGATTTTTTCCTATTAGCCAGTTGATTTCTTTTGCTTTTAAGTCAGTTTGTTTCCGTTTCTTGGTAATGTGTACTTTCCAGTTGTCTGCGGTCAAAGTGTAGTCCTAAGTACGAGGGGCCTACCGTAAGTCATGAGCAACTTTTTTTGTATGCGAACTGGGAACAGCAGACGAATGAAAGTACGGTGGTAGATGGAACCAGCTGTTGTGTTATCCTTGAGTGTCTAGTGACGTCAATAGCTTGCATCACGTGACCAGTATCCTAACAAAATGGCCGACAACGATATGTTGTTTCGCCAGCGTGTTGTCATCGAATTTCTTGTTAAAGAGGAAATCCCTGCTGCAGAAATTCACCAGAGACTTCAGCGTGCTTATGGAAGTGTGTGCATGGGTGCGAGCAGTGTTCCAAGATGGGTGAAACATTTTAAACATGGGAACACGAGCATCCAAGATGAAAATCGGAGCGGTCGCCCTCGAACAGCCCACACTGAACGCAACAAGGAGAGTGGATGAGATCATTCAAGATGACATGCGTGTGACTGTGGACACACTAGCCCGAATACGTGGAATAGGGCACAATGCAGTACAGGAGATGATTGAAAGCTTGGGCTATAGGAAAGTTTGTGCTCGTTCGGTCCCGCGGTTATTGACCAAAGACCACAAAGGTCAGCGAAAAGCCATCACCTCAGAACAGCTGCAGATATCGACACGAAGGCAATGATTTTTTGCTCCGTATTGTGACAGGTGACGAAAGCTGGTTTCACCTTTTCGAGCCTGAAACGAAACGGCAGAGTATGGAATGGCACATTTGCATTCTCCATCAAAAAAGAAGGCAGAGACAGTGCAATCAGCTGCGAAGGTGATGGACACAGTCTTCAGGGATGCAGAGGGGTTGATTTTGGCCGAATTCCTGGAACGTGGGCAAACCATCACTGCTGCTCGTTATGTCCAGACACTGCACAAGCTCCGTCGTGCATTCCGCGATAAACGTCCAGGACGAAACATTATCATCCTGCATGACAACGCTCGCCCCCACGCCGCTCGCCTCACATCGGAAGAAATTGCAAAGATGGGGTGGGAAGTTCTTCCACACCTCTTCTATAGCCCCGATCTGACACCCTCCGACTACCATCGTTTCGGATTTGTGAAGGATCAGCTGCGTGGACAACGTTATGAGACAACGGAGGCAATTCAGAAAGCAGTGCATCAGTGTCTTCGGATGGCTGGAACGCAGGGAAATTTTCAAACTTCCAGAACGCTAGGAGAAATGTTTACAAAGAAGTGGCGATTGTGTGGGAAAAATAAAGAAAGGTATGTAGATTAATGTGGTGTATTTGGTTTGTCAACAATAAAGCATGTTACTTTACAAAACATTGTTGCTCATGACTTTCGGTACGACCCTCGTACTTTACGGATTCTACCTGTGGTAGGACTGTTTGATTGAGGCTTATTGCGGGGCAGTTGTCTTTCCTGAGGGTGAATGTTATGTGATGACTTGGTTTCGTTTACTTTTATTTTTCATTTTTGTAGCCAATTCTGTATGGTGAGGAGGTGTTCCTGAAGATTTCGTGAGGCTGTCGTGGGGTCAACGTGGTTTGCAAATATGGCTGTGTCATCTGCGAATGTGCCCATCTTAGTGTCCCTGGATGTCGGTAGGTGTGATGTGTGTAGTATGTAAAGTAGGGGGCCGAGGATACTTCCATGGGGTACTCCAGAGCGGATTTGGAAGCTACGTGAGGGTTCGTTGTTGTATATAGTTACGTAGTGACTCTCCTGTAAATATGATTTGAGTAGGTTGTAATATTTTATGGGTAGGATTTTTTTAATTTTGAAAAGTAGTCCAGGGTGGCAGACTTTGTCGAATGCCTGGCTGACGTCGAAAAATGCTGCTGTGCAAAATTGATGGTTTTCCAGAGCTTTGTTGATGGTGTCTGCTATGCGGTGGCATTGTTTTATTGTGGAGTGATCCTGTCTGAAACCGAATTGGTGGTACGGGATCCAGTCTTGCGGGTTCGACTCTATTGATCCTTTTGAGTATTAGTTTTTCCAGTACTTTGGAAATTGTGGGCAGTAGGTTTATTGGTCGATAGGATGACGTCTATTGGGTTCTTCCCAGGTTTAGGTATCATGATTTGTGCCTGCTTTAATGACTTAGGTCAGTATTCTAGACGTATTATGGCGTTGAGTATGTACATGATGTTTAGTAGTCCTTCCTGTGGTAATTCTTTAAGCATTGTGGCAGTAATGTGGTCTATTCCTGGTGTATTTTTGTGGTTTAACGTTGCGATTTCGTTTTTTATTTCATTCAGGGTGAATGGTTTGAGGCGTTCGTGCTGATGTATAGGAGTTGCTAGGTCTTGTCCAATTCCTGATTGGGGTCGTTTTTGTGCGGAGAGAACACTTCTGAGAGGTGTTCCGCAAATAGGTCCGCTTTTTCTTTGTCGCTTTTTGCCCAAGGTCCTGGAGGTGTTGAGTTTTTGCGCATTGGAGGTTGAGATGCCGTGGGTTTTTTCTTATATTTTATTGGATTCCAGATGGTGTTATCGTCTCTTCTAAGGCTGGAGACGTACGCTTTGAATGATTCGTTTCGCATTACTTGGAGTTTGGACTTTAATTTGTTGGTTGTTTGGTTGTATATTTTTTTGCCTTCCGGAGTGTGAGTTCTCTGCCAGGTAGACCTGGCTTTTCTCTTTTCGGCTATTAGTTTCTTGATTTCGTAAGGTATGTTGTTAGTTGTGTTTTGAGGATCGCTATTGGGGGTGGCTTCCTTAGCAGCATTTTGTAGTACTTCGATTAGGTTGTTTGTTTTTAACTCGATATGTTTTTAGTCTTTGAGTTTTATTGATAACTTTGCTTTTTTGTATTATTTGGCGTTAGGTTTCCCAGTTTGTTTTTGCGTTGTATAAGCGTGGTGTAGGTTTTCGTATTACTACTTCGGTGCTTATAGTCGCAATTATTGGAGAGTGGTCCGAGGTGAGGTCGTAACTGGGCTGGATGTCTACGTATGATGAGGGTATTCCATTTGTCACAAAGAAGTCCAGTAGGTCCTGGATTTTGTTTCCGTCTGTAGGCCAGTATGTTGGCGTTCCTGTTGATAGGTATGAGTAGTTGTTTTCATGCATGACCTTTGACAATTCTCTACCTTTTGTAGTTGTTAGTCGTGATCCCCATAATGTGTATTTGCTGTTGTAATCTCCCGCTATAAATTTAGGTCCTAGTGTGTGACAGCCGCTATGGTTATCTCGTAAGGGAAACCTACTGCTTTTATTGATGTTGCCTGAATGGACTCTTCCTCATACTTTAGCAGCTCGTAGTGTTTGATTGATTCTTTTATGAGTATCGCTGTACCTCCGTGAGCTGTTGCGTCTGGGTGGGTGGTGTGGCATAGTTTGTATCTTGGTATGTGGAAATAATTTTTATTTGTAAAGTGTTTCGCTGATCAGGAGTGTGTCTATGTAGTTCTGTTTTAGAAAGATCTTTAGTTCTTCTTTGTGGTTTTGTAAACCATTTGCGTTCCATTGAGCTATTCTCAGGAATTTGGTTTTAATTGTTCTTGTTGATTAGCATTGTAAGCATGTTCAATATCATGCTATTGTGTTGGAGTAGCTGATTGAACAGTCCTTTGAATTCGTCTATAAGTTTCGCCAGTATGGTGGCTGTGTCTTTGACTTGGTTTGTGCTGCTTCTGGTCACATCTGCGTAGCTTCTTGGCTGTAGGTTGCCGCTAGGTTGCATGTGGCTGTCGTTTGTGTTGGTGTGTATTGGTTGTGCGCGTTGTGTGCAATTCGTATGCGTATTGGATTCTTTTAGCATGTTGTGGTAATTTTCGCACCCCCTGTAGTTTGCGGGGTGATTGCCTCCGCATAGTGCGCATGTTGCTGGTGTGTCTTTACTCTTTTTGCATTCTTTGCTGTTGTGTCCGCCACATTTGACGCATAGAAAGGGTCTGTTTCAGTAGGATTTTGTGTGGCCGTGTTGCTGGCATCTCATGCATTGTACGATGTTATTCTTTTTTGCTCGGGGAGGTTCTATTTGTACTATTTTGTTTTGTATGGCAGTTATCTTGTATATTTCTTTGTTGTTTTCTGCTGGGTCCAAATCAACAAAGAACAAGTTTAGAGGTTCCTTGGTGATTCTGTGATGTGCATTTATTATGTTTGGGGCGTTGTGTCCCAGTTCAACCAGTTCCTGTCTTAATGTCTTCATTGTCTGTCGAATGGTGTAGGTGTTTGATTATTCTGTAGGCTCTTTCTTCTTTGAGTTGATATGTGTGGTAGTATCTGTTGCTTTCTTTGAAGTACTTAACCCTTAGACGCCGAATTAAATCCCATCTGCTATTTGCTGGCATTATTAGGAGCTCACCATTTTCTCTACGTTAGCAGGATAAGGGTTAAATTATTAACCCTTAGGCGACTAATGTCATATATATATATGGAGCACCCATTCTTGATGTTTCTAGATCACACACAACGACGCAGCACAGTCGGTAGGACTCCTCTGGACGAGTGATCAGCTCGTCGCAGAGACCTCTACCTGACAACACACGACACT
>Ga0268261_10001354_pt1 | contig 16716 bp, 11 predicted proteins | sample TergutNc150P1_FD_190353 | JGI IMG/M metagenome (GOLD analysis project Ga0268261, IMG submission 190353) | Nasutitermes corniger P1 segment gut microbial community from laboratory colony in Florida, USA - Nc150 P1 (SPAdes) (version 2) | ecosystem: Host-associated > Arthropoda: Insects >...
TTAACCATTAGGCTACTAATGTCATATATATATATATATGGAGTGCCTATTCTTGATGTTTCTAGATCACACACAACGACGCACCACAGTCGGTAGGACTCCTCTGGACGAGTGATCAGCTCGTCACAGAGACCTCTACCTGACAACACACGACACTCACACCAGACAAATATCCATGCCCCTGGTGAGAATCGAACCCAAGATCTCAGCAGGGGAGTGGCCGCAGGCCGCTCCCCTGCTGAGATCGTGAGTTCGATTCCCACCAGGGGCATGGATATCTGTTGTGAGTGTCGTGTGTTGTCAGGTAGACGTCTCTGCGACGAGCTGATCACTCATCCAGAGGCGTCCTACGGACTGTGGTGCGTCGTTGTGTGTGATCTAGAAACATCAAGAATAGGCAATCCAAAATTCTCCACAAGTATTCCAATATACCAGCAATTTGTTCTCCTGTATGTGGTTTGTTGTATATTCTAATTATCAATTTAGACTTACCAAAGCTAAAAATGAGGAACATTTTTTTTAGCTGATATTAGGTCAGCACTTACTCAATGAAGTTGAGTTGGCAGCACATTACTACTTCCTTCTGCATGTTCTAGAAAGGCTTCTACTTTCCACTCACACAATTAGCAAAAGCTCAGAACATGTAATAAGCTGTGGTTGCTTTAATTCTAGTGTTAATAACAGAAGAGCACGTTTTTCAGTTTCCAATGGTTCATGAATAATACTATACTGGTAACAGACATGTATATTTATTTCTTTAGCTGCCTCTTCATTGGTAACACAAAGGTTTTTCTCCATGAGCACATGTGCATCTGTGAGTATCATAAAATGCTTCACTTGGCCAAAAGCAAAGAACTTAGCATTTCTGAAACTAGTTTTTTATTTTCACTCAATTATAGACCCGCCATTTTTTAAAGCATACCTCACCAAACCACACTAAAAACGTTTGGTCATTTTCATCTCTGCCGGCCTCAGAAAATTAATCACAGACCCTAAATAAATCTACATATTTCATACTCATTAAGCATAATAAATATGTACGATTCACATCACTTTTATATAATGTAGTCTATTTATCATATTACGTTAGATGAAAGCTTGAGATTGACAACGTTTACTGAGAGCAGTAATTCAGTCATCTCAGTTCATAACTGTGAATGTCACTCACAGTTGTGAAGTATAAAATTATCAATACATATGGCAAAAAAAGCATACAGCATGGTTTCAGAAAAGACTATAGCGTATCCAGAATGAGTTGTTAGAAGACTGTGCGACAAAGCCTCACAGAAGTCGTCTATTCATGGAATCCTGTTTAGTTACAGATGTTAGCTGGTGCAGGAAACTGTCAACTCAGGGAGGGACTTAGGTATATGCAATAAAGCCTCACAGGCTTACCTAGATTGTGACCCTCACAGGTCAATTGGATGAACCTAAAGAGAGCACAGGTGAATTCAGCATCGTGCATATTCTTCTCTCCAGCTGCTCCTTCTGAGCCTACACCCAGCCCCTCTGCCTTGGTGTTGCGCTCAAAGGCATCCAGATCCAGAACACTACAGGAGTTCATCAGACCAGCAATAGAAGTAAAGAAGCCAACATCCTTCTTTTCTTTGAGGTGATTCAGCATTCCCTACAAGACATACAATGTGCTTGGTTATGAAGAAAGAAGCTAATAATATGAGAAAGCAATGCAATTTGAATTACAGCTATACTTTATTGGAAATGTAATCAGTGGCAGTTCATGGGACTTTCTTATGGTAGTGATGGGACTAGAATTATAATCATCAAAAGGGCTTAACAGAGTGTTTCTTTCAGCACAGTCACTGAACCACACATCTACAGCGTATACAGCAGAGTTAAATTTTCTCATGTAAGATTGTTGTCTGCTTGATGATGGATGAGAAATAACTAAACCAGGTGTTGTACAAATTCTTAATCTCAGTCTTCTTAGTGAGAATGAAGAAATCTATACAATTGTTATAAAAACCACTACAATAGAGACAATAAGGTTAAATAGATTACGTTGGTTTGGGCATGTACAGAGAATGGAAGAAAACAGAATTCCAAAAAGGGTATTATATATGAATTTGGGAACAACAAGATTGAGAGGCAGACCAAGAAACAGATGACAAGATGAGGTGAGAGAGGATGGAAGAACAGTTGGTGGAGAAGGGTGGCAGGAAAAAGTTTATAACAGAGAGGAATGGAAGAAGCTTCGGAGAACGGCAAGGAATCGTCACATTCTGCACATTACAATGGAGTGAATGAATGAATGAAAGAATGTGAAGTGTGTTTTGCCAGTACACATATAAAAAATTTTGCCTTGGATTTTCTGTGGTCCCAGTTCCAAACCCAAAAGCCTCCATAAACATATTAATTAAGTCAGGTCTACTGCACCATTTCTGGATAATAAACCTACTGAAAAAGGCTGCATACTTCCTGAAGAAAGAGGGACTATGTTAGAGCAATAAACTCACTTGATTCTATCATATGTAACTATTACTAATAAAGCAGTCTGAAGGACAAAAAAAAGTCCCCACACAGGACAGGAGCTGAAAGATAACACTCAGAAGACAGAAACTGGGGGTTATTAAAAAAAACAGCATCTCTGCATCAGAGTAAAACTTCTTAAACCTTTGAGACTGGATGGTTATTCTTGTGATGGCTGAATTAATCTCCAGAAAGCTGAATGACCAATTTAGCAATGTTTACACATGTCAATCATAGGCAGAGTTTCAGTGCCTTCTAGTCTACAAAAGGAAAGTTGTGGTGTTACAGAGCTTCCTGTTGCACAATATTATTATTTGAATTTCAGTGTCATCTGCTATAAATACAAACTGTAACAAATGTTTTTTAAGTGCTTGTGGTTAAGGATTCATTGTTCTGCTTCAAGCTAGCTGTTATTGGTAACTCAGCTTCCAGTTTTAGAACATCTGAGTGCACAAAGATTTTGTTCATCTGGGATATGATAAGGCATCAATGAGCAAATGGATCCTGACATTTTGAGGCAACATAAGGTCCTCATCTTCAAGGGTCAATAAGCCCCAGACTAGGGGTAGTGTCAAATCCAAGACTAATGCAGAATGAAAACCTCAAAGATACTAATCATCTGTTAAAAACCTGCAGTTATAGTACTGTATTATCATTTAGCCATTTATTACAGAAACAATCAGTGCCAGATATAATTAACCTCAATATTATGACAGTTTAGTGGTATTACAAGAAAACTGAGTTTTAGTGCAAAGAGAAGTACAATAATAGTGTTAGTTATCAGTGATTTGCATCTCTCAAGTAAGTTGTCTGTGTTGGATTCCACCATTATTTTCATTGGAAACCACTGACAGCAGGCATGAGGGTGCTGCTAAGTTAGAAAATTTTGTACACAAGAAGATATACTTGGACACACATTCTGAAGAACAACCTGACAGAAGCCAGGAATGAAAATGACAATGTGGAATGCAGGAGTAATGTCAACATTACAAGAAAGAAATATACATTTAAAGACTGCATCCTCGGTATTTCTTGTAATCTAGATCAGTTCTCTTAATTGGTCTCATGCACTAGCCTCTTTTAAGATTAGCTACGAGCGTTGCCCACAAAGTTTTGCAGCACTTTCCATACTTCAGTCATAATCGACAGGAAATGTGTGCATTTTTTTTTCTGTGGTTAATTCCGAACGTCCTGCTTGATAATGAAGTGCCACAGAGCAATACTTTTCTCATGCATGTACAAGGAGTCATCAAAATGGCGTGGTAAGGTGACGTATGTTTTAAGCAACGGGCTGTTAATTTCTTTTAGCAGTGAAGGGACCAGGAATGAAAATTCGCAGGTAAGTAAAACTGTGTATGTCACCACTACTGTTAATAAAAGCATTATTAGTCACTGGGCTTCACAAATTGCAGGTTCTAAGTAAGGCCAAGCAGAGATGAGCGATATGCATCACTCTGGCTGGCCAACAACAGTAGTCACTCAGGCACTGCTTCAGTGTGCTGATGAACTCATTCAAAATGTTGAATGGATTACAACCACAGAAGATGCAACTGAGATCTCAGTATCCAAGGGAAGTGTGGACAACATTAATGATGCCTTATGATATTCAGAAGTGTGTGCTTGTTGGGTTGTGTGAGGCCTAATCAACTACAACAGAACTGTATGGAAAGAGGTGTGTTCAGATTTGCTCTCCTCTTATAAGGCTGTTGGTAAAAGCTATTTTCATGGATTGTGACTGGGCACAAAATATGGATACATCACTTTGAACTGCAAGGAAATGGCAGCCATTGTGGGCTGGCATCATCCAGTTTCTCAGAAGAAGAAGTTTAAGGCTACTCTATTGGCAGGGAAAGTCATGGCCACTGTTTTCTGGGATGCAGAAGGGGTGATTTTGGTAGACAATATTATGTGGTCAAACAATCAACTCAGATGTGTACTTTTTTATGTTATTCATACCGTACATTTTCTTACATTCAATATATTAACCAACAGAATGCACTAAGTAAAATACAATAAAACACAAATCATGAAACACACTTCACGTTAAGTGTCAAATCTTATATGTTTTGGCACCAAGGTGCCATTCTCAGGGATTTTAATAACAACAAAGAATCATAAGTCCAACACATACCATATACTGAGCTTCTGCCAAAACATGTAGGAGTTGGCACTTAACATCATGTGTGTGTTCTGATTTATGTTTTATTGTATTTTATATAGTGCGTTTTGTTGGTTAATAAATGGAATGTAAGAAAATGCACAGTGTGAATAACACAAAATTCAAAGACGCCCAAAAGGCAAAAGCTATTTACAACTTTAAGAACACAAAGGAGAACTTTTGTAGGATCAACAAAGCTATATGGTACAACAAAATACTGCATGTTGGACTTATGATCCTTTGTTGTTTTAAAACTTCCTGAGGGTGGCAGCTTGGTGACAAAACATGTAGGGTTGGTATTTAACATGAAGTGTGTTTTATGATATATGTTTTATTGTATTTTATTTAGTGCATTTTGTTGGTTTATGTTTATTTTCAACTACGCACTGCAGCCTTTTAAGGCTTATTGTGCAGTCTGGGTTAGACGTTCCAACTTTTGCCACCAGGCATCTCCATGCGTGTCACCATGCGAGAGCACCCAGCAGCAGAAGGTGGAACTGTGTGCAAGAAATATCCCATAATTTTGCCTAAATGCCGACTTACACATTACATTTAGGGATCTTTTACATGCCGTAAAGCTATGACATGGGACCAATGGCTTTACTTCCCCTCCGAAGGAAGGTGTGCTGAGGATTTTTTCACCCTAAAAATCCGATGGTTTCGGCCAGGTGCAAACCCGCAAACTTGGGTACCAAAGGCCAGCACGTTACCTCTAGACCATCAAGGCCGCATTTTGTTGGTTAATATATTGAATAAAATCAGATCTGTACATTAAAACTCTTAAAACCTTGCAGAAGCAATTCAGGAGAGCTGGACCTCATAAAAATGTTGCTGAAATCCTCCTTCAGCATGAAAACATGACCACATACAAGTATGAGAGCACAAGAAGCAATTACAAAACTCAGATGGACGTTAATTCTTAACCCACCACACAGCCCAGAAATTGCTCCCTTAGATTTCCAACTCTTTGGAGTCCTCACGGATGCCATATGTGAGGAAAGGTTTGGGAGTGATGCTGAAGTTACTGAAGATGTGAAGAAGTGGCTGCAAGTGCAAAATTCTTGTATAAGAAGGAACAGATGCTCTTATTTCTTGCTGACACAAGGCTGTTAAGTTAGTAGAAATTATATAAGAAAGTGAGGTGTGTAGTACATCCATCTAGTTATGGTACGAGTATGTTCAAAGGATTATATAATAAAATACTAGCAATAAAAAAACTGAGTGGCAAAACTTTTGGGAAATCGTCATAGTACTGCCTGACTGAAGACAGACAAAAATATGCACTGCGTGGCTTCTCTTGATCAGTTTCAAAGTGGTGACTACATGCTAGAGATTTCATGTCTCCACGTCACAGCAAAAACAATTTTTTCCCCGGTTCCACAAAATAACATTAAATTTACCATCTGAATGTCACCATTGCCTCCTCGAAGAACTGCAATGCCCAGCTGAAGTGTTGTCATGACCATGTCGCTAGGAACACCTTTGCAGGCTGAGATGTGGAGTAGTACCATCTCTGCCACACCCCTATTTGCTAATCTTGCCTGGTGGAACAGCAACTTTTGCTTCTCCATTTCTTGTTCCTGCAATGCAAGTTGTAACCACACTGTCAGCATTTGCTTTAGCACCTGTGCCCCTTTCCTGTTCAAATCATATGCATCAACACTTGATAAAAGCTTAGGTTTACAGATGCACTGCTGGTTCTCCTATTCTTCCACTGCCTGTTATGCTCCTGTCCTCTTTCTAAACTAGTACTGTGACCATGTGGAGTTAGGGTAAAACTAGCAGGGACAATAAGTAAGATGACTTTTTATTAAATTATTTAGTATATTACTAATCTACAGCAATTGTCTGTAGGGTGTATCTGATCTGTGTGGGAAATATGACAACAGTTGCTTAAATGACACATTTAGAAAATTCCCATTCACGATTCTTCGGTATACACTACATACACGTAAGATATCTATACATTTTCTTCAATAAATTCACTGCTTAACTGAATCATTTGGATTGGTCTGGGAGATGATGATGTTCCTGGCATAGCAGTATAATGTAATAAATTATCAGCATGTGAGGAATTGGTGGAGTTAAACACTTAGTGTGTGAAGTAGCAAGATTCAGCAAACATCAGTAGCAACATGATACCTGACTGCACTGCCTCCACCAATGTGATGTTACATCAATTACTTATGCCATGGAGCAGAGTCCTTCTTGAGAAGCTAACCAGTAATCAATGCCTGACTAAAAGATTATTTTAAAAATCCCTTCTCTAAAGCTTTGTTAGTCACTGTTAGTATTTCTGTGGGTTCTGTCATGACATCATGGGTGACCATCACGATCTCATCAATAGCCAGTTGAATTTGGGGTTAAAGAAAAGCACCTATATATATGGGGCAAGATATTAGTATTGTGATAAGGTTGGTAACTAACAAATTGTAAGAACACGCAGACTTCAATAAGGAATATATCTAATAAGTAAGGAGTGGGTTTAAATGACTACTGAACAAAAGAGGTGAATGATGTCATAGTCATTACGCTAGAGTATCAGCTCATGTGGCATTACTGTTCTGTGTGAACATTCATGCATGGAGACTAGATCAAAGCTCATGTTACAGTTTATTATTTGTACATTCTATCGACACAAAACAAAGTGCCATTGTAATTTGACAATATCAGAGAGATGATAGTGATGTGTGAGAGGTATCCCATATTCAAGACACAGAATGTTAAGTAGCAACAGAAAGTTGTCATATCAATAAAAGTTGCATATTTTTTTGAAGATCTAATTTCATTAGTGTAATTTCAACCTCACTAGTTTGCATGTGTTCCAGGTTGTCATTAACAGCTACAGAAAATTAAAGGCATAAGGTTTGGGTGGCCTCTATGGGTATAATATTAATACCAAAGTTTGTGGTACCATATTTATCTGACTGCAAGATGACTCTGATCTAAGATGACCCCCCAGAAATAAAATGTCTGCTAAGAAAAATCACTGGTTTGCATGTGTTCCAGGTTGTTATTAACAGCTACAGAAAATTAAAGGCATAAGGTTTGGGTGGCCTCTATGGGTATAATATTAATACCAAAGTTTGTGGTACCATATTTATCTGACTGCAAGATGACCCTGATCTAAGACGACTCCCCAGAAATAAAATGTCTGCTAAGAAAAAATATTTTACTATTAATTTCACACACTTAACAGACAAGGCATGCCAGATTCTGTCTACCTTTACCAATCAGTATCACTGCCTCCATATTCACAGTAAGCGCCGTCATCTTCCTCACACCCACTCCTAACATCCCTACCCTCTTCACAGCCATTCCACAACATACCATCATCAGCCCCATCCTCTGCATTGGACAAGCAGTACTTCTTAAAACCCTGCACAGTTACGTCAGGTGAGATGCACTGCCATGCTGTTTTGATACAGAGTGACTAAATACTACATACATATTTCTTGGTTTATAAATTTACTTGAACCCATCAAGATACATCTTTTTCTCCACAGATGGCGTTTTTATGTCATGTCTGGTCTGATCAGTCTGAGTTAATGGCTCTTTATATGGTTTTTAAATTGTGGATTGGTCCAGGTTCTATTTTTGAGCCTTGTAGTTAATTTTTGATTTTCCAATAGCCATTTTCCTGTTACTACTCTTGGACTAGATCTGTTCTCAGGTACACATCTTAATTTTTTGTTTCTGTGGTGTCCAGTGATTGAGAATAGCTCAATCTAAGGGGTCACCCATGTTATGGCTTCTTTGCCTGAAAATGGAAACACAGCTGAATTCTGAACGTCATGCTTCTTTAAAAAATTGGATAATGGACAAGACCGAAAAAAGAAGATTGTGTCAGTTAATTTCAATCATGCTGTGTTGTCTCTTTTGAACTTCTTGACTCTTGAAGAAAGGACCAATATGTTGTCCTGAAACACCAGTAATGAATTGTCATTCTATGCTGTAGTATCACAGAGGAGCGCAGATCTCACATGATAATTTGGTGATGCAGGCCTTGGTTTGGCAATACATGGTCCAACTCAGAGTGATCTGGTCTGATGCAGTCCAGTTCAGCGCTTCATACACAAACTTAAGATGACCTCACATAGTTAAGCACCAAATTTCAGGGAATAACTTCATCATGCATTCAATTAAACATGATAACTGGTCAACTGATACAAAAGTTGTCAATGAGACACACAGACAGAATTAGGATCTCATAAGCCTACCTGACTTTCTTGCCTTATGGGGGAAAAAAGTAGGATGAAAAGGAATAATTTTGCTTACTTTTAAATGAAGGATTGTGCTTCATTAAGGGTGCATGGAGAAATGTATTATGTATTATACATACCATTAATTTATCCATGGTTCTCTTTAAAATTAAAAAAAATTTCCATTTAGTATGCATGTTTGACATGAGAATACCTTGCAAGTTTACAGGTTACAGGGCTACACACCATTTCTGACAATCATACAAAAGTCACATTAGTCATTACTTGTACACAGGGGGTCAACTAGTCAGTATCATAATAAATGTGATCATGGTTTTATATACATATATATGAAAAAAGGAGAAACACAATGTATCAACAAGTCTAAAGGTCTGTCACAAAGATGCATGACTGAGATATGTTTATTGGACTCTTCCCATTGTTTTTAGTTCAACCATACTACTCATGTTTGAAACATTTCTCATAATCTGAAATGAGAATCAGATATCAGAATTCCACTGAAAACTTACATGAATGGAAGCGCCTCCTTCCTCATCACCTTCTTCTTCTCCTTCCTCTTCTTCCTCACCACACGATCTGTGTTCAGACAACATATTACAACAACAGAAGCTGACATGTAAATTCCATAATGCCCATACCAAAGGGTGTGAAATAATACAAATATTTTTGCAAGACATTTAAAACAAATTTTCTTCATATATATTATATATATATATATAATGTGTGTGTGTGTGTGTGTGTGTGTGTGTGTGTGTGTGTGTGTGTGTGTGTGTGTGTGTGTGTGTGTGTGTGTGTGCGCGTGCGTGCGTGTGTGTGCGCGTGTGCGTGTGTGTGATTTTTTCAGAGCTGGAATAGCACAGTCACACATGGATTAGGTTATATGGGCTGGGCATTCCAGGGTTCTAATCCCAGCAGTTGTAAGAGATTTTTCTTTCCTTCAGAATATGCAGACCGGGTATGATGCCCACCCCGCCTCCTATTCAATAGGTAATGGGGCTCTTTTCCCAGGGGTAAAGCAACTTGGGCATTAGGGTAACCACTCACCTCCATTCAGTGCTGAGGTTAAGAATGACTAGAACTGCCTTTCCTATATGCCTTTACAGTGTGTACAAGGACAACTTTACCATATTCGATTTATTCATATCTCAACAGCACAGAAGGTACATGAATTTGAAAACTGTAGCTCCCATATGTGTAAGTGGCCATAAGTATTCCATAGCACATCCTCACTGCACAATACTTGAAGACAAACAGAAAATTATGGTAAGATATTTTTGTACTTACTGCTTTTACTATTTTGATCTGATAAGCATAGCTAATGTTGGGCCACAGGACATATTGATTGTCTTTTAGTAATATTGTTTTCAAAAGTTGACAAAACTACTTGGCCACCCAGCTCACAATCCCCACTGTGACTAATGAAGCTAGCACATTATAAGTTCATGCATCTAGGTGCAAATTGTAAAGTGAGTAGACCATGGAACACTCAGCAGGGTGAATGTGTTTCTGTGTGTATTCACAAACACTGGCAGGCTCTGTTTCTTCATGTTGCAACTTTGTGTTAACTGTAAAATCTTAAGCTGTGGGATTTCAATTTAGTAACACTTGTATTACTTCATACATGAATTTAAGTAATACGTGTGCTGTGCAACATTATACACTGACTATGTACAGTGCATATATTTTAATAAATCATTTTAACGTTGACCATTTGCCAACTGAATAACTGGAATAATAGGTGATGCTAAATTGTTTGAAACGAAATACCAAACCAGCCTGTACTTTGTCCAGTTAATCTCAGGTGACATCGTCTCACTGTGTTTTATCAAACAAGTGTTTATTTTACATTCCAAACAACAGAACTATACAGATCTTGAATACAGATTTTTATTCAATGTGTTTTGGCTGTCTATTTCAGCCATCATCAGGTAGGAATACTGGATCAAAAAAGAGTAAAAGGAAGAGGTAGGTCCTTACAAACAATAAGTATAAAATACTGTAAAATTCATGATTATTATTCTGAAAACGGAATAATAACTGACATTAAAATTAATAACCCATCAATAGTAAGTAAAAGGACTTTTTCCATTGTCCATAAAGGTAAAGCATTCTGGACATGCCCAGAGGGTTCCATGAGGTTGAGGTTCCCAGATTTCAAGATAATCGGCACATTAAGGTGGTAAGGTTGTCAGCCCTATGCACCGGCCGCCTTTACCCCCAGGAAATATTCCTGGTACTCATTTCTGTTAGAAGCTGAGTCAATCCCAGGGCCATAGTGCAGCCAGAAGGATTACGTCAATGAAAAATTCCAGTGACACCATTAGGAATCAAACCCGCGACCTTCCGACTTGTAGCGCAGTACCTCAACCAACTGTGCCACTGCTTAAAAACACATACACCACACTATATATACACAACATTTGAAAAGTTACTGCTTTCCAAAGCAGAAGCTTTTGAAATGTCATGTGTATATAGTGTGGTGTATGTGTTTTCAAAATTATGGCAAAAGTCCTTTTACTTACAGTTGATGTGTTACAAGTTGCTCCATTCTCAAGAAATTCAACGATGCAATTAAAATTACTACATGGAGCAAAATACCAAATCTATTAATTTTAATGTTGCTTATTATTCCACTGTCAGAATAATAAACATATATTTTACAAAAACTTTATACCAACTGTCTGAAGGGCAGCCCTCTCCCTTTTACTATTTTTGTGAACCAGTATTTCTACCTGACGATGGCTGAAATAAACAGCCTGAACTTGTAATGGAATTTAATAAAAATCTATACACAAGATCAACATAGTTGTCTTATTTGGAAAGTAAAATGAACACCTGTCTGGTTAATGCTTGATAACAGGTCAGGCATCAGACTGATAATAATTTATGCAGCCATTGCAACTACCCAACTATGCCTATAGCTAACAAATCTTCTAAATTCATAGCCTTAATATTTATCAGTTACTACAATTACATTCAGATAGAACAATATAATCTGAAGACCAATTGCTATAAAATTTCTTCTTGTGCTGCTTTCCAATGCCTAACACACTTATAAAGTGTACTACTAGATTAGTGCTACTGAAACATACTTTGCAGCGATTTCAGCATACGACATGTAGAGTGGGTCCTCTTGCAAAGCTCCACTTCGCTCTGTCATTGCTCCTCGGCAGAATGTGGTAACAAGCTGATTTAAAGGATCAGGTTTTCCTTCTTCTTTCACCTCATCACTTTTCTTCAATTCTGCATCTTCAAATGATTGCTAATACATAAATAATTACCATTCAATACAATAAAATTACTATGAACTTATGCTATTAAACATGTAATACATATACTCCAAGACTCAGGTCTGTATTCTCAGGATATTTCTCATTAAAATCTGCCTTACAGTTTCTTACAATGATTACTATTTGTCTCTGGGGTTTATGTATACTGGTGAGGAAATTACCTCTTATGCCCTATGCATCTTGAGCAACAAAGTGTTACACAAATAGTTCTATGTTACCTGCCAAACTTTACAAACATCGTGATACTAATCACCCTGAATATAGGGACAAGGATATTAGTTTTATCAGGCATAAGCTTGAGACATTACCAGAGCCTTATGGTGAAGAGTTCAAAAACTGACAATGAAAATGCCACTGAGGCCTCCTGCAGAGTGAGTTACCATACTGCACTTGCAGAAGAAGTGTATACAGTTGCAGAAACCATAATTAGCCATGTGTGGTGTCAATGGCAACTTGTATGCTTGGTGAACAGTCAAAAATAAAAATTTGAAACAGTCCAGTTATCTACAATGATTACTATTTGTCTCTGGGGTTTACATATACCTGTGATGACACTGTCCCTGATGCCCTATGCGCCATGTGTAACAAAGTGTTACAACATAGTTCTGTATTACCTGCCAAACTTCGTAGATATTGTGATACTAATCACCCTGAATATAACGACAAAGATATTAGTTTTATCAGGCGTAAGCCTGAGGCATTACCAAAATGTCAGAGCCTTATGGTGAAGAGTTAAAAAACTGACAATGAAACTGCTACTGAGGCCTCCTACAGAGTGAGTTATGGTATTGCACTTGCAGGAAAGGTGCATACAGTTGCAGAAACCATAAGCAACCATGTGCAGTGGTAACAGCAACTTGTGTGCTTGGTGAGGAGTCAAAAATAATAAATTGAAACAGTTCAGTTATCTAACAATGCTCTTAAAGGTCGCATTTGAATTTTTCAGCAGATACAGAAAAACAATTGGTGTTGCAACTTAAATTCAGCTTTGCCTCTTGGTTGCCACTTGACACATACCAAATTCCATGCTGCACAGTATAAATTGTTGACAGGCTCATTAAATAAACTACCAGCAAATACAGGTAGGTCTTGTACATGACTTCTTTTTTGCGTAATTCCAATTTAACACAATTTGGCATAGATGATATGCAATAATTTTTTGGTTTAATGCCATTTGGCATTGACGATCTGTGGCCCACTTGTCTTGTGTTGGCGACTAGCAGAAAGAAAGGTCACTGCACGCCATCAGTCAAGGGTATGGGTTGATTACATGGGTGATATAATCACACAGTTCTTATAGTTCCTCCCCCAACAGCACTGGCTTTTGTTACCAAAATGAGAAACATAAATCTACATCACCTAGTGCAATCCTAGTGAAAAAGTGGCGAAAGACCATCAGTATTGAAGAGAGATTAGACACAATAAGTCGTCTTGAAAAAGGTGAACAACTTGTTGACATATGCCGTAATGTTAGATTCGATCACAGTAGCATATGTAAAAGTTGTAACAATGCTGACAGAATTACAGAAAGTGCTAAGTTAGGAACTAAAATGATTGTCTAGCAAGACTACCATTGTCCTATCAGAATGAACGGTACCAAAAACTATAGATGAGTCTCTTACATTGCCATTGTATTAGAAACAAATAAGTATGTTGTGTAGAAATGTATAAATACTATATAGAAATTTATATACACTGTATATGAGTACATATGTAATTTATAGGTTTGTATGTCCACTAGTGGTGTAGTCATACACTACAAAGGATGAGGTTGCCAATCCCTTATCCTCCAGAAAGTACAATGTTTTAAATGGGGATTTTGTATATGATTTGTGTGACATTTTTCAAGAACATAATCCTCGCTTAAAATTAGACCTGCCTGTAAATAAATAAATAAATATACAAAAAAAATATTAATTATGTCTGCAACCAATAAATTACCAAAATAAGCACTGACTAGAAGCTGATTCAATTCCATTTCCTCCTGGTTTTCTTGGAATTTCCTGATCGCAAATTCCAAGGCAAAGGTAAAAAGCAACAATAATAAAGCATCTCCTTTCCTTTAGACCAATCTGAGTAAGCCAACAAATCAAGCAAATAATATAAAGACTTTATTTTAGGTTCAATGTCACCAAATTTTACTTGTCCTATCTGGTTTCATGAGTATACTGATTTCAGTTAGAATGTTGTAAAACCCTCCTCCCTACATTGAATCACAGTTCTGTTGAAGTCTACACACAGTTGATGTACTTTACCACTGTACTCCCACACATGGCTTTTTATTCATGGCTCACTCCAGATTCTATTTGTGCAGACTGGTATCTTTACTGCAAGTCACATATGTTCGTATATGTGCCTGTGCACATACTAATGCAAGGTGAACATCTATTACTTGGCCTACTGAAACACATAATCCAAAAGCTGACTGTAGTAAACAGAAACACAGCTTGCACCAAACAGCATGATTTAAAATCATGGAATAATTACAGCTAGAACTGATGGAGGAGTCACTTGTAAGAAAGAAGATGTATTGACTTACTGTGAGATCCTCAATCATGACTTCCTGGCCCACATTCTCATCTTGCAACCACAGTTCATGGTATGTTCGAATAAAAATGTTGATTGCACGATGCCTAAGAACAAAGAGACAAAGTAAATTTTAAAACCTGACTTTCTAACTATACTGTTTTCCAAACAAAATAGTTCTTATTAGCATACAGATGTAAAATTACTGCATTAAAATATATCTGTAGTGATTTTAGTTCAATTTCTGTCTGTGAAGATATACAATTCAGTTAAGCAAATTTTACTGTAAATGCTGGCAAATGATTGCATATAAGTTAGGAAATGTTTTAGTTTTATAGATAATATGGCTGCTTTTCAGTGCATTTTGTAGCTTACAAGTGTCCTGATTCCATCAGAATAATATGTTTTTTTAGGACATCAAACCATCTGTGAACTGGTATTTTTCCAGAACTAATGCTCAATTAAAATGCAGTTTTATTAGTAAGGATTTGGTTATACACACTGCATATGCCAACTCATCTGCTCCTTAATCTCAGCATGTCAGAGTCAGTGGCTGCCTGGAAAGTACACTGTCAACAATGCTGGTCTCCACTCTTTGAATCTTTCCAGTCACTCATACTCTCTAAAGCTACTGTGACAATGAAATGTTACTCTTCCATAAATATAATTGGCTTTCACACCCTCTGACCACCCGCCACCTTTGGTGCACTACATCAATGTACCACCAACAAAATGTGGCAATTATCATTACTCAAAACACAACACAACTAAGTTAGTGTGAACAGCACAAGGTACATATTTTTACATCTTTCAGTGAAGTCTACATTATTTTTGAAGAGAACTAAAACTGTGTTTATTTCTTACTTTTCTTTGCATGTCATATTTATCTACACTTGCATTTTAAAAATGCACAGGCAGTTTAAATGATGAACCACATAAAGGAGGGTTCAGTTCAGAAAGTTTGAATAAGAATTGTTACAATTTACCTGTTTTAAACTCAGATATTTAAAATTATGTCACTGTATACCATTATTAATTAAATAAAATTGTGGTATGCAGCATATAAGAATCAGAAATTCATGGTCTGGTCATTATAATTACTAAACTAATTTCTACCAACTGTTAGTCAGAACTTATGTACAACAATAAATTAATTTGAGTGTTCACACAATAGTATACAAATACAAAGCCTTCAAACCCATTGGGAAGTGAGAGGGCATGTACCAATGTTGAACACTATCGCCGTGTACTTTGTAGGACTCCAGAAAAATGACTTGGAACTCCCAGCCACTTAATGAAGTCCACTCTGACATTATCTCACAGTAAGCTTCACACAAACATTTCTATAACCATTACCAGTTTTGGTGAGCATATTTATGAAGCCCTGCTTAATAATGTATGTTACTGTCAATGTGATACATTTTGTACGACAATTACTTCTGGACTTTGGCAATCAAACATCACATATAAGTAGGATGCTATTAGTTTACCTCCTGAGCATGTAGAGTGGTTCACTGCGAAGACAGGCAATAGCTGCTCTTTTGCGTGCTGCAGACAGTACTCTTTTCCAACATGAACGGTTACGTGATGGTTTGTTTGCTTGCTGTTAGAGAGCACGGACATTACACAGGTACATGTCTATTAGAAGGGGGGACACTCACACAAAACCAAGGGAATTATTACATTCCCTGTGCTCAGTGCAGACTAGCTAGTGCATAATTTGTGACAGCAAAGGAAAATGTTTAGTTGGCCTCACAGGCACAGCATTATTATTGCTAGCAACTTCATGAAGTACACATAAGCAAAGCTGGTTGTTGGTTAATAAATATGTTAATTTATATCAGACATCTAAAAATATTACCTACGTTACAACGTACTAAGGTATTTAACCCTTAGGCGACTAATGTTATATATATATGGAGCACCTATTCTTGATGTTTCTAGATCACACACAACGACGCAGCACAGTCGGTAGGACTCCTCTGGACGAGTGATCAGCTCGTCGCAGAGACCTCTACCTGACAACACACGA
>Ga0268261_10001355_pt1 | contig 16716 bp, 8 predicted proteins | sample TergutNc150P1_FD_190353 | JGI IMG/M metagenome (GOLD analysis project Ga0268261, IMG submission 190353) | Nasutitermes corniger P1 segment gut microbial community from laboratory colony in Florida, USA - Nc150 P1 (SPAdes) (version 2) | ecosystem: Host-associated > Arthropoda: Insects > Digestive...
TTTTAATATAATATTTTTTTAAGTTTATCGTTAAATTCAAAACATCCTTCGTTCACCATTTTATGATTATCATGTCTGCTGTGAAAGACAATAGCTGTTACAATTTGTCTCATTCGATGGTAAATACAGTTGTCATATTTGTTTCATTTTGTTTTGAGAGTTGTGTATATCTTGGGTAGTTGTGTTGATTATAAATCCATCTCCGTATGTAGAATACCCAACATTTTGCATTTCAGTGTGTCTTTCTGCTTTTAATTTTGTTATTTCCTTGTACTTTCCTGTTTTATTTGACAAGGTAGTAGAAACTGTAACTCAGAAGTGGTTGAAAGTGCAGTGACATTAAATGCTATGTTGGTTAAAAACATAATGTGGTACTTGTAATTCAGTTTTTCGGGCTTGAACCATCCACTAGATTTTTTGTTTCGGGTTTTCACAGTTGTGGATAAACATAGTGTGGTCTAGGTTAGGATAACATGTAATCAGGGTAGCAGTGTTTCAGAGGAATTGACTGTTTGCATCTTCAGTTGGCACTCTGAAGCTGGAGGTAGTCTGTTTCTTCAGAACAGTATCCATACCAGATTGTTATGTGTCTGTGTGGAAGGAAACAATCTCAATGCCTTTTGGATTGAAATGAGGTCATGAAATGGAGGGGGGGGGGGGGGGGGCAGGGTTTGGTATTAAATAGTAATTTTGGGAGAATGATATCGCATATCACGTTCTACAGAAATATGATTTCTTTTAGTGTTTGTCACAATTTCAGTTCTGCATGTACTGCAATTTCTGACACCACTGGTGGCCATTTTTGGGCCAAAAAATTATTGAGGATGCGTAGAATAATTAAAGTTACCATACCAACATTTCATGTTAGCTAAGTGGCTGCGATCTCATTCTCTTTAAAACTACGCTTGATACATATTGTCTTATATTGAGATTGCATACAAGACAAAAAATATAATAATTCCTGTACAAGCGAAGAATGAATGTAAACTTCTCATAAAAACAACTGACTGTATAGAATACTGCACTGTAAAGGAAATTCTGATTATTGGTTTTGGCAATATGTGGAAAACTATCACCTGCCTCTTTAACCTAGCACACAATTCTTAGAGAGAACAAGATCCAGATGCTGCGGCTCTCGACTAAGCCCTAAACAACTTCCTTTGATGTATATTACATTTTGTAAATCTTATGCAGCCTGACCACGGCTTTGTTAAATGCCGAAACATGTAGCTATTAGTTCTTTATAAAAGAGTATGTTGTGTGTGATGGATGTTTGGTTAGCAAACTTTAGGGCAGTTCATCCCAGTTTTGAGGTAAACTCCCAATATTGCATGTCAGATTTCCCACTTTGTTCTTTCAACAAAATTGTATGTGCATTTGTTATGTTCTCCAAGCAATAAGTCTCCACTTGATAACATGTCACTTAGGTTTCTATTTTAAGCATTCCCAAGCATATTAGTCGAGAACTGCGAATAGGATTAAAATGTTCTTTAATTAATTTTGTCACGTTCTTTCCTATAATATATAATTTCGAAATATTCCGAATAGTTCCTGTTCAGACGCGGTGACATCCAGTTTACTGCCCCTAGACATACAGCGATTTGATGACAAATCAGTAATTCACCACAAACAGTTTAGCCGAAATCAAATATTGCACTTACGAGGGATATCACGGACAAATGCGGACATTTTACCCCTTTTTACGTTGACATTTAACGGACAAGTATGAACTACATCTTTTATACCGCCGCTGGAATATAATGGCATTGACACGAGTGACATCTTCAGGGAACAACAATTAACTTATTGTATGTATTCGCGCTTAAACCCTGGCAGAGATACGTAGACATTTCAAGAGAGCGCACGTGCGCTGCTTTTAAGCCAGCCTGCAGGTTGCATTACAGTTTGTAGCAAAGGGGTAGTCGGTCCGGCTCGCCATAATCGGCTGCATATGCTAGCTAAGTAGCAGGTATATCTGATTTGTATCAATTAATTTACACTACAGGCACGTGGAGAGCAACTTAAACATATGGCTTGTGGAATATGAGATATGATTTAGGCATTTTTGGAAGTAATCACATGCACTACATTGTCACCTTTAGGTTCTCTACCATGTGTCTGTAGATTTACAGTTACATTTCTGTTGTAAAATACTTTGCATTTCTAAACTTTTAGTTCGTGAGTCTGAACCGCATATATTTACATATAATATCGGTTTCAAAGAGACGATTTGCATTTCAATTTTGTAGTAAAGTACATTGTAAACTTTCTAATGTGTTCATCCGCGAATAACTGCTACAGGATACAGTGCTTGTGTTGAAACAGTAATGGACGACTAGACACAGAACAGCAGGAAGAGGTGAACACAGATATTTACAAACTGCTGTTAAATAACGCAGTACATGTAACATCCGTTATGTTACTGACTTAAGTAAGCAAAAAACCACTCAGAACCCCATTCGTTAAACTGTTTGTCCCTCACCGCCAAGGCCAATCAAGGGTTCCTTTCTCCATAAATAACACTGGAAAAATGGCGTGTTGTGTAAGGGTAAATTAAGTGTATTATTTTATTTCGTTTCTGTATTATGATGAATCATGCATTACAGCGTCCTCGTCTGTGCACCTTATACCCTGTCCGACGCAACACATAATATCGCAGTTGGTATAGCATCGTTACGTAATTGAATCATCCCCAGTTTTAGAATATTTTGGATGGATTTTATAAAAACATAAGCAATACTTTTTTTGTCTTCAGTATGCGTATAACTGTGTGTATGTGTGTGTTTGAACACATAGAGGCTTGTACCTACACAGAATTGACCTTGACAAGTAACACATTCTTCCCCCGTCAGCATATTTCCATTTCATACATTCCCTGGGCAATGGGAGGCGGAGATATGCTCGAGAACCAACTGCGAAGCGTACAGTAAGAATGTATTAAGAAGCGCCATATACACCACCTGGACATCATGTAATCACGTGATGCAATCATGCTGACTTGTCGAAATAAATTGAATTGAACAAACCCAACACATAAACAATAATCAATATAATAATTCCAACAGAATTGAATGATGAATATAAATTCCTCATTAAACAGCTGCCTGTATAGAATATTGCATTGTGAAGGAAAATATATAGAAATTTATATTTACTTATGCGATATGATTTCTCAAAGTGTTATAAAGTGAGTAGTATACAAGGTATCGCTGCAACATTTTCAATTCTGTAGTACTGAAAAGTAATCGACTGTTTTATCGATTGTGATGTGAAGTCTCAAACACATAATTCCTAGAAGTACCGGTGGAGGCTCACATTTTCACTCTCCTAACAGCGGCGAATCTGTGTACAATAGGACCGGTACCACGAATAAGCAATGCCATCTCCGTGCGGATGCTATATTGCGAGTTGGAACATCGAAAGTTTTAATCTGTGGGTTTGGTGAGCGTCATGGTCGGTTTCATCATGGATCATCGGCTTCACGTCGTTTTAATCTGTGAATGATAGTGTATTCCACACAAGGGGAGAAATGGAAGTGTATGTTACCGTAAGTCACAGCACGATGTTACTTTTTCTTGTTGTAGACTGATACTGGGAATATGGTGTATGGCTGTGGACAAAGTATGTTCCTAATTGTCTTACGCGTTAAAAACTTTTTTGACAGCAAAATACATACGTACGTGCACGGTAGCTTGTGGCTAGCCGCTCGTTTGGTTGCGTCCCCACAACGCATTGCTTATTGTTATAGATTGAAATGGGCACGAAAAAACTGGAACTGATTGACACATGAAAGCTTCTTTTGTATCGTGATTGTGATTTAATGGATGAAAACGTAAGCGTGATTAATATACAGATCTGTATGAGTTATGTGTCAGGATTGTGTTCGCTATAGCACAGCAAACGTTGCCAACTTCTATAATTTTACATACTAAGCCAGCAGGACCCAGCGTCACCATATAGGTTGTACATGCAACCACCACACATATGCCATGAGATAACAACAAAATGATTTTAGCCAATTGTATTGCAAATAGGAAAATTTTAATATTTTTAAAACTTTAAACATTGAGACTACAACAACTATAGTGAGAACTTGCATAACACCCATGTGAAATATCGTAATTTTAAATAATATTACCTACAACTGCTTTTAACACACTTGTGTAACTTGGAAAGGTACTAACTACAATCTCCCTGAGGATGACACAATACTGCCAAAACATGTAGCAGTGTGATAATCAACATAATCATCATCATCACATATTTGTCATGGAGTTGGGCCACTTGTTGACCCGTTCCGGTCTCACGTATCCAGAAGTCTCTTCAAAGGTCTGCCATGATTCCTTCTGCCAGTTGAGTAATAGCATTTCATTACCCTGGGTAATCTATTACGCGGCATTCTATTTACATGTTGTATCCAGTTTCTCTTGTATTCCAGTAATTTGTTTAAAATTGGTGTTATTTTTAATTCCTTTGCAATTTCTGCATTTGTTTTGTAATCAGTCCAAATGTATCCTGCTGTTCTCATGTATTTCATCTCTGCTGCTGTTATTCTTCTGGCATCCCTTGCTTTAATAGTCCAAGTTTCGCTACCATATAACAACACTGGGAGGGCTAGTGAGTTGTATAATTTTATTCTTGTTTTCTTAAGAGTTTTTTGTGGCCTAAAAACATTATAAAATACCAGTAATTTTTAAATAGTTGTGTAATTTGTTGTCAGTATCCAATTCTTTTAAGTGTGTGATAATTTGTCACTTAATTGTACATTTGTTGGTCATAGTGCAAGATAAAAAAAAATATGTCGACTAGTTTTCACTAGATAACACCAGTCTCTATAAGGTATTGTATACCCCCTCATTATTACAGATATCACATGCACTAATACCACAAAATACCTAATACAATAGGGGGCACGCGGTGGTGCAGTTGGTTGAGGCACTGCGCTACAAGTCGGAAGGTCGCGGGTTCGATTCCCAATGGTGTCACTGGAGTTTTTCATTGACATAATCCTTCCGGCCGCACTATGGCTCTGGGGTTGACTCAGCCTCTAACAGCAATGAGTACCAGGAGTATATCCTGGGGGTAAAGATGGCCGGTGCATAGGGCTGACAACCTTACCACCTTCTTTTGCCGATTGTCATGAAATCTGGGAGCCTCAAAGTCCTGGAACCCCCAGGGCCTGTCCAGGCCTGTAATGGGATTGCTTTACCTAATACAATAGATGGAATACACAATGTATGGCTGATATAAGAATACAAGCAAATTAGGCTCAGCATATCAACACTTACAATTGCCCGCACAAATTACTACCACTAGCGTAACTAGCCTAGAACGGTTACTTTGTAGCTGAAACAAGTAGCTGCAATTTATAATTGCTACAGTGAAGCCGTTCATTGACAGTCAGCATTTCTGCTCTTATTATTTATTCTGGGGGCACAACTGGAATATCACACCTTAAAAAACATGACCTAGCTGATACATTGTTTGAAATTTTGTAAGTGCAGGGAACTTGAAGTATTTTGGAGTGGTGTTAAGAAATAAAGAAAGCAGAATCAAGGAATTGAGAGGAAATTAATTTGGAGCAGAGCTCACTGCTACAGCTTTGTAATGTTTTGCTCTACTTCGTGCATTGCGATAACATGACAGTTGAAATATAAACATGTGTGTGTTAACATAGTATTTTCATAACTGTGGGTGTGACATTTGGTTTGTGACATTGAGAATATGCTGTAGACTGGGTTTAGGAACAGTGGCGATCAGTCCGTAGAATTTTATGGCCAGAAGTAATAGGATAATGGAGAAATCTGCATGATACATAGCTTCATAAGTTGTACCTGCCACTAGATATTATTAGAATTATGGGAGTAGGAAGGACATTGATTGGCTTGGTCATGTAGAGTGCATGTGACATGAAATGTGCATACAGAGTTATCAGACATCATTGATCATAATGAACAATCAACTCTGCCTTTGTGTGTCTATATGTATACCAAGCCTCAGATAAAATTACATATTCGTTGCTGTCATGGTTGACTAAATTCACTCTCTCACACTTTACTACACAGTCACTACAGTAACACTGTTAACATTTCTACTGTGGTTGTGTTAGGGTTTTGGTTGTGCCAGTTTTATACAAGCAGCGTAGCTTGGGGGTTGTGTTTGTTATTGTCAACTAAGTTTTTTTTTCTTTGGGTTTGCCGGTATAATTTATGTGGTTTAGGTTAGGGTTGGTGATGTTTGTGGTTTGAGTTTTGTTGGGTGCCGTTTGTGCCAATTTAAGATCAGTACATTAGGTTAGGGGTTCTGTGATTTGTCAGTGTCTTGCTTTCTTTATCCCCCATTGTTGTGTGTCAACATGGCGTTTGAAGTGCACTAAACATATGGGCTGTAATAGTGATGTTGTTCAGTGGAGAATATATGTGAGAACAGAAGATAGGTGGGCTAAAGAAATTAGGTGAGAGGGTGTGAGTCAGGCTGTGGTGGAAATTGTAATGAACCCATATGTTGTGTAAAAGACAGGGAATTGAGTGAGTAGCTGAGCAAATGTTAGCTGCTCAGGAGGACTTTTCTCTCTGACATTGCTTGTTATTCGGGTAATGATTTGGACGTTTGCAATGTTCGGAATGTACAAAGCAGCTGCAGTATTGTCAGCTTTGTTGAAAGTGTATAGCATTCCTTGTCATGACAGGTCACATTAATGTTATGGTGGTTTTACAGAGCTGCACAGATTCTTTGCAAGTAATGGCAGGTTCATCTACTGAGACATTTCCAACATCATCTGATGGTACATATGATGTTGGTAATGTAAAGTTCGAAGAACACACAGATATAAAAGAGGAGGAGGAGGAGGTGAATGTGAAAACAGAGAAGATAACAGTTAGTGAGGAAGAAGAGTGCATAGATATAAAAGATGAAGACTGCGTATATAGTGAAGAGGAAAGATGTGGGGAGGAGGAGGATGAAGAGATACAAGAAGAGGTGAGTTAACCTTTATAGTCCATGCGCACCAGGCCTGGTGTAGCCATTTAAAGTGGGCATGGGCCGAACGCACCCGAGTCAGTGCGCTGCGCCCATTTAAATTCTCAGTACACTCACGTAGAGGCTTAGGATTATAGCCCACTTGTTATATCCACATTATATAATGGTTTGTGGTCAGATTCACGCCCCAGCCATTTTACCCAATCATATACATATGCATCTCATGAATAGCTTTTTTTCTCGCCACTCTGTAGTCTTCTCGACCTTGTCTGTTTTTTTTTTTAATGCCCAACAACTCATGCCTTGCCTTGCCTTGCCTTGCCTTTCCTACTAAAGAAACGAGAAGGCTTGTTGCGAGAATATGTGCTACGTATTAGTTTGTCTCAGATTCATATAGAATATGAAGCCCCATTCAGTCTGCCATGCTTTGCTGTTACAAGAAATGTATTTGTGACCGCTTGCTTTGTATGGAAATATTCTTGCTGTGAACCTCGCTGCGGAGAATTATGTCATTTAGTGGCTGACATACTGCTCGTTACTCTATTGGGGGACAAAACAGAGACCCACGTTATGAGTACTGTCGCCACATACATTACTGCTAAAAGGGACTAAGCACCAACTGTCCGTATATGATAAAATGCCAATTGTAAATGGTTTCTCTAAGGCCTGTTTTACATTTCAGTTCAGTTTCTAGTCCATTGCAAAAGGAAGGTTTGAAAAAGAAAATAATCAGGATGCAGAAATTCGCTCACACAAGTATAGGTCATTACTGGCTGCAATGTGATTTTCTCAAAACTTATTGCTGATAGTGAGAAGCCATGTTCGCAAACAGCACTGGGCTTATAATTCCAACGGCAGTTTGATACACAGAAATAAACAGACTGATCTGTAAATAGGGCTATAAACCAGCTGAAATAATATGGCATTTCGATGCCTTACCACTTGTTCCAACTTCCTAATAATAAGCCGGACTGAATATTCTTTTCTAAGTCAGCAGTCTGCGATGTCTGCACGTAAGAGAGCAGGGTTCCTGTCCCTAAAGCGGATAGCTAAAGTGGTTTGGGAAAGCGAGAATGAAGGAGCTGGGGCATCGAGCGACACCATAGTTTATTTGGGCAGTAGCATTTTATGGCCGGTCCCGGTGGCCGCGCGGTCTAAGGCGTAGGTCTGCGGCCCCTCGCCTGCTGAGATCGTGGGTTCGAATCCCACTGGGGGGCATGGATGTTTGTCTGTTGTCAGCGTCGTGTGTTGTCAGGTACAGGTCTCTGCGACGAGCTGATCACTCGTCCAGAGGAGTCCTACCGACTGTGGTGCATCGTTGTGTGTGATATAGAAACTTCAAGAATGAGGAGGCCATGACCCGCGTTGGTCGCAGCGCCACAGCAAAAAAAAAACCATTTTATGCATTTTTAGACTTTATATGTAAGGCCGAGATGCCTTCCATTAATCAATTTTAACAATATGTAAACTACAGATATGATTTCCTTTTATACTTCTCACATAAACAGCCTGATGATGGCTACTTTGTAGCTGAATCATGTAGCTGCCATTTATAACTGCTACAGTGAAGCTTTACATTGACCGTCAAGATTTCTGTCTTATTATGTATTCTAGAGACACAACAGGGATATCACACCATAAAAAGTACTTGACCTAGTTGATACATTATTTGAAATTTTGGAAGGGCGGGGAATTTGAAATATTTTGGAGTGGTGTTAAGGAATAAAGATAGCAGAATGAAAAAATTGAGAGGAAATTATTTTGGAACATTGCTCACTTCTACAGCTTTGTAGTGTTGTGATCTCCTTCCTACTTTCTGAAAGCATGACTGTTGAAATGTAAACATTTGTGTGTTTAAATAATATTTCCATAACTGTGGGTGTGAAACTTGGTCTATGACAGTGAGGAAAGGCTGTAGACTTTGTATGGGAACAGTGCTGATCAGTCCTTTGCCGAAAGTAATAGGATAATGGAGAAAACTGCATAATGTATAGCTTCATAAATTGTACCTACCACCAGATATTGTTAGAATTGTGGAAGAAAGGAAGAATGAATGTGACGTAAGACATGTGTAGAGGGTTATCAGAAATCCATAATCATACTGAACAATTAACTCCGGTGCTAGGGGCCTATAAGTACATCAAGCTACAGACACAATGACATATCCATTGCTGTCACAGATGATTAAATTCACTCTCTCAGAATTTATACAGTCACTGTAGTAACACTGTTAACATTTCTGCTGTGATTATGTTAGGGTTTTGGTTGTGCCAGTTTAATACAGGCAGCTTAGCTTGGCTGTTATTTTTGTTGTCGTCAACTGAGTTTTTTATTTGGTTGTTCAAATTTAGTATATGTATTTTAGGATAGGGTTGGTGAGGTTTGAGGTTGGAACTTTATCAGGTGTTGTTTGTGCCAGTGTAAGATCACTGTATTAGGTTAGGGGTACCGTGATTTGTCAGTGTATAACTTTTTTTGTCTCTCATTTTAGCGTGTCAACATGGCATTTGAAGTGCACTAAACATATGTGCTGTAATAGTGATGTTGTTCAGTGAAGAATATATGTGAGAACAGAAGATAGGTGGACTAAAGAAATTAGGTGAGAGGGTGTGAGTCAGGCTGTGGTGGAAATTGTAATGAACTCACATGTTCTGTAAAAGGCAGGGAATTGCCTGAGTAGCTGAGCAACTGTTAGCTTCTCAGGAAGGGCTTTTCTCTATGACATTGATTGTTATTCATACTAATGATTTAGCACTTACAGTTTTGTGATTGTACAAAGCGACTGAAGTAATATCAGTTTTGATGAAAGTGTATAACATTGCTTGTCATGACAGAGGTCACATTAATGTTATGTTGGTTTTACAGAGCTGCACAGATTGTCTGAGAGTTCTGCCTACTGCTTGTACTGAGACATTTCCAGCATCATCTGATGGCACATATGATGTTGGTAATATAAAGGTTGAGGAGGACGTAGATGTAATAGAAGAGATTTTCACAGCTATAAACAAAGAGGCGGATATAGGCATCAAACAAGAGGAGATTCCTGAAAATATAACTTTTCCTGATATAAAGTCCGAACCAGGCGAGGTGAGTTATGTGAGTATATGTCTGTAATTAGACACATTTTACCATTGTTCAGAAATGTCTGTTTTTTCTGTGATGTCAGTATTTCTGGCCAATTGAAACAGCTCCATTGTTGGGAATGAATAATTGTTGACGTTATTATGTTTTTTTTGGGGGTGTGTTTATGTGGGATGGTCTCCACACGATGGAATTGCAGAGCAGATGAAAATACAATCTTACATCCATGTAGGAAACAATCCATATCTACAGGGTGTTCCCAAAATGCTGGACCAATTCCAGGTCCTTGTACAGTAGACTTTATTTAATTTGGCACACACAGGACTGGAGAGGTGCTGGATTATCAAATATTCCATTTATCAAACAGCATCTCTACTGACTTAAGTTCTTACAGGCGATTTTTTTCTTGTGTTTCTTCATACCATAGATGTTAAAAAATCCAGTGTTGTATGCTGCCATAATGACACACATGAATAATCCAATATTTTATGGAGCCTTATGGATACTCTGGCTTGTAGCATTTTCAGCCTTCCTAATTATTTAAAATGTCTCTGGAATTGTTAATGTTATGTGCCTTGTTGTGCCAGCTCCTAGTTTTCATAGTTTTTTTTCTATGGAAGACATTGTAATAACTCAGGGGGCACAGTGAAGTCCAGATTGCTAAATGTGAAATTATTAAATGTGAAATCACAGTATCAGTATGCATACTGGAAGGTACTGACACCAGAGTTTTTGGTATTGAAGGCTACTCTCCTCATCTGCTGATGTATCAAGATATTTGAAATATGAACTCCATATTAGAGGAACTGTACTGTGTTTTTGAAACTCCCTTAGATGTATTAAAATTTGACCTGTGATTTATTATAGGACACTTAAGTTTACCCACAGAGCAGTGGTTCTCCTTCCACTAGACAGTGGTGCTGCATGTACCATTTTAAATTGCCACTCTGCATGAAAAATTGCAGTGTTACTTAAAGTATAATCCTACAAAGCCACAGGTGATAGAGAACAAGATTTGCAAACGTACTGACTGCCTGAATATTGCATTTGGCGGGGGTATGATAAGCCTGCAGGTTATGGTTGCCTCTTCAAGAAGTGTGGGCTATGGCAGCAAAGAAGAAGTGACATTGCTATATCTTGTACCTTGGCCAAGCAGTCCAACGTGCAGAGCGAAAACACAAGATTGGAGACTTTATTATTCACCGCACTGACCTAGATCTCAATTGATGTAGCAGATAGTTATCTGCATCCTCTACTATTTCTCAGGTCTCTAATGCATTGCGTCAGGCTGTCCATCATCCACATACGGGGCTTCATTACTCCAAATTTCTTACCTATCTTTGTCATGATTATGTTAGCTTTAGCAATATTTCGGGCATGAATTTAGATGGAAGTGAGTACAGGCAAATGTCTAACCCTGTAACTGATTTAGACACACGGATAGGCTATTTGAATTTGTTTTGTGAACGTACTCCCATAAATAGGAACTTTAAAAATGTAATTTGTGTGTCTTCTACATTTTTTGCATTTACAGTTTACTATACAAATAATCCACTCAAAGAATTCTGCCACATTCACTTAAACATTAATGCAGTTGGTAGACACCATAAAGTTTATCAGGAATTACTTTAATTGTAACCAAATGCATAATAATTGTTCTTATTCTCAGAGATTTAGTACTGTGCTGTGAACTCAGGTCTACCTCGAAGGAGCTGGTACAAGTAGGTGCTGTGCCATTTGCAGACAATTTTATATGGCCTCATAGTGTTCAAGGAGTATAAAAAAGGCATCCTAAAACTACAGCAGCCAGTGCGGTATCATCCCCTTTTGTCAAGAATAACAAAACCTCACTTCTGTCGTAGTTGCAGTTTTTATCAGAGAGTATAGCACAGTCATCACAAACTCCACTTCCATTCCTTGTGTACCGCATGCACATTTGCTGGCTGGGTCGCTGGTTCACTGTACCATAATGTAACTGGAATATTTTTCTAATCTCTGGTGAATCTCAATTAAGATCTGTGTTCAAATGAGACCTGAAAGTTGAGCAAGCCAGGGAAGCCTTTCATGCAGCCATTTAAAGTCTGTTTGCCATGACAGAAGAGCTATAATTGCCACACACAACTGTGTGCCAGGCTGAGAAAATATCTAAGCAGTTACAGCAGGCTGTTTGATCTGTGTGTGTGGATTTTTTCTATGTTCTATCAGGAGATAAATTCTCACATATGGTGCTATTAGGGATGAAGGAACGTTTGATCCTAATACCGAGATGTTGAGTAGGGATAGCAGGACCAATCCATTGACCTGGGAGTTTATATGATTTTACCCTACCTGATATTTTCTGAAGTAATGTCACAGAACATATTTATATTCGACCATTTGACATTCTCCTGACAGAAGGACACGCTGTAATTGAACATGTTCTGAGATCTGCACTCGTTTTGGAATTTTACACAGAATAAAGTGGTAATTCCATTCCAACATCTTGGGATAACTAATCAGTCCCATCTTCAAGGGTCAAGATGTCCAAGATGAACATGTCTTGATAGCAGACAGCCTGCACATACTTGATGTCTCTTACTTGAGCTGACTGTTACTGAGCTTATATAGTGGTAGCTGATTGTCAGGGGAGATTTTGCGCAGTTTAGATGTTCAAATTAAAGCTGTAAATATCTCTTGTTACACATCGTTCTGAACTGGTGTCTTGTTGGCATTTGGTTCATGTATTGGTAACACACAATAATCAACTGCATTTGTGTTACTTACTTGAATTTCATAAAGAACATGAGTCTTGTGATGTAATATTAGTGTAACTGATTTGTAACTTGCATTTCATAATGTTTTATACTTTTTAAAATAGTAAAATTACCCCCCCTTTTTTACAGGAATTACATACTGCGGAACGTACGTATTCCTGTGGTGTGTGTAGTAAAGTATTCAGTAACACGGGTAGCCTGAAGGTACATCAACGTATACATACTGGGGAGCGTCCATATTGCTGTGATATGTGCAATAAAACATTCATAGATATATATGATCTGAAGTTACATCAACGTGCACATACTGGGGAGCGTCCACATCAACGTGCACATACTGGGGAGTGTCCATATTGCTGTGATGTGTGCAATAAAACATTCAGAGACGTGGGTGGTCTGAAGGCACATCAACGTTTACATACTGGGGAGCATCCATTTTGCTGTGATGTGTGCAGTAAAACATTCAGAGCCACGCGTGATCTGAAGGTACATCAACGTGTACATACTGGGGAGCGTCCATATTGCTGTGATGTGTGCAATAAAACATTCAGATACACGGGTGATCTGAAGATACATCAACGTGTACATACTGGGGAGCGTCCATTTTGCTGTAATGTGTGCAATAAAACATTCAGCAATAGAAGTAACTTGAAGAGACATCTGCATGTACATACTGGCGTGCGTCCATATTGCTGTGATGTGTGCAATAAAACATTCAGTGACACGGGTGGTCTGAAGGTACATCAGCGTGTACATACTGGGGAGCGTCCATATCGATGTGATGTGTGTAATAAAACATTCAGAGACACACGTGGTCTGAAGCTACATCAACATGTACATACTGGGGAGTGTCCATATTTCTGTGATGTGTGCAATAAAACATTCAGAGACACAAGTGGTCTAAAGGTACATCAGTGTGTACATACTGGGGAGCGTCCACATTGCTGTGATGTGTGCAATAAAACATTCAGCAATAGAAGTCACTTGAATGTACATTATCGTGTACATACTGGGGAGCGTTCAAATCCCTGTGATGTGTGTCATAAAACATTCAGGAACACACGTAGTCTGATTTTACATCATTGTGTACATACTGGGGAGAGTCCATATCGCTGTGGTATATGTAATAAAACATTCACGGATAGAAGTAGCCTGAAGAAACATCATAATATACATACTGGGGAGCGTCCATATTGCTGTGATGTGTGTAATAAGACATTCAGGCAACTGCAGAACCTGAAGGAACATCACCGTGTACATACTGGGGAGCGTCCATATCGCTGTGATGTGTGCAATAAAACATTCAGAGACACACGTGGTCTGAAGTTACATCAACATGTACATACTGGGGAGCGTCTATATTGCTGTGATGTGTGCAATAAAACATTCAGCAGTAGAAGTTACTTGAATGTACATCATCGTGTACATACTGGGGAACGTTCAGATCCCTGTGATGTGTGTCATAAAACATTCAGGAACGCACGTAGTCTGAATTTACATCAGAGTGTACATACTGGGGAGAGTCCATATCGCTGTGATATGTGTAATAAAACATTCATTTACAAACGTTCTCTGAATGTACATCAACGTTTACATATTAGGGGGCGTCCATACTGCTGTGATGTGTGTAATAAGACATTCAGGCAACTGTATGCCCTGAAGTTCCATCAACATCTACATTTTGCGTAGCGTCCATATCGTTGTGATATGTGTAACAAAATATTTTGTGACACAAGTGCTCTGAAGGAGTTAACCACCCTTCAAAATTAGGTTATATTAGATATATTTATAGTTGTTACATTTGTAGAAATTGGTTAAGAATTAATGTGGTACTTGTGATTCAGTTTTTCCAGGATGAACCATCCACTAGGTTTTTGCTTCAGGTTTTCACAGCGGAGGATTAACATAATGTCTAGGTTAGGATAACATGTAATCTGAGTAAGAGTGTTTCAGAGGAATTTACTGTTTGTGTCTTCAGTTGGTTTTCTGTAGACGGGGTAGACAGTTTCTACAGAGCAGTGTCCATATCAGATTATTATGTGTCTGTGTGGAAAGACACAGTCTCATTTCTGTTGGGATTGAAAATGAAATCATTAAATAGAGGGGGGACATGGTTTGGTATGGAACAGTAATTTTGGAAGAATGCTATCCCATATCACATTCTACAGAAATTAGGTTCCTTTAGTCTTTAAAACAACATTATTTCTGCATATACAGCACTTTCTGACAACGCTAGTGACCATTTTTGGGCCAATAAATTATTAACGGCATGTAGAGTAATTACAGTTACATTACCAATATAGTGTACATCTGCATTTCGTGTTAGCTAAGGGCATGAGATCTCATTCTCTTTACAACTGTGTTCTGTACATATTATATTAAGATTGTTTGTATGTCATATGAATTGTTGTTTTGAGATGTATTGTTTATTATGTCGACTTGTCCAATTAAATTTGATTGAACAATCCCAACACATAAAGAATAAGCAGTATAATAACTGTAGTACAGTTAAATGATTACTTTATACTCCTCATTAAACAACTGCCAGTATAAAATATTGGAATGTGAAGGAAAAGAAATACAATTGCATATTTGCTTATGTGATATTATTTCTCTAAGTGTTATAAAGTGTGTAGTAATCAAGGAATTGAAGTTGTGGTTATGGTTGGAAGAATTTTTCTTTGCATTCGTACAGGAATAGTAATCGACTGTTTTATCGAGTGGTTTTTGTGGAGTCCCAAACACATAATTCTGAGAGTTACCAGTAGTCATGCGATAGGTAGAGGCTCTCATTTACTCTTTCCTTACTGATTCACATCAAAATCAACAGCACGGGTGGCTGTGCTGTCACGAATTACCAATGCAATCGGCATGCGGTAGCTGCATTGCGAGTTGGAACATCAAAAGTTTTCGTCTGTGTGTTTGGTGAGCGTCATGATCTGGGCTGGAGGTTGTTATAGTCTGTGGGTTGCGGTGTATATCACACAGCAGGAAAATTGGGCAGTCCCTGTTACAGTAAATCACAGCAAGATGTCACCATTTCTTGTTGTAGACTGACATTGGGAATATGGTGTATAGCTCTTGACAAACTATGTCATAATTGACTTACGCATTAGAAACATTTTTGACACGCAAAATACATGTTTGTGTGCATGCTGGCGTGTGGCTAGTTGCTTATTTGGTTTCGTCCCTACCGCGCATTGCAAATTGTCATGGATTGAATGTGCACGTAGAAGAACTGGAACTGACAAATAAAAGCTTCTTTTGCATCATGATTATGATTTAATGTATGAAAACATAAGCATGATGAATGAATATTCAGAGCTCTGTTATGCAGCTATCAGGTGTATGGGCTATAAATCAAAGGAAACTATGCCACATTCAGCGAAATGCAGCCACCACACAGACAGACGCAACAAGAACTATAACAACTAAATGATTTTTGCCCATTTTATTGTAAATAGGACAATTTTAATATTTTGAAGATTTAAGCATTGAGACTTCAACAACTACAGTGACAACCTTGGTTTGATCTCCAACTTGATGCACTAAATTCTTGTTTATTCACATGTAATACATTTATTAAACTCCTCTACATGTTTCGAGCATTAACCCTGCTCATCATCAGGAGGTCCACGCCGTAATTGTACGCGTGCAGCCTCTGGTATTGTCACTCTCTGCAGGTGACTGTCTTGTGCACCGGTTAAGGGAGTCCTTTCTTAACCGGTACACAAGACAGTCACCTGCAGACAGTAACAATATCAGAGGCTGCACATATAAAATTACGACGTGGACCTCCTGATGATGAGCAGGGTTAATGCTCGAAACATGTAGAGGAGTTTAATAAATGTATTATATGTGAATAAACAAGAATTTAGTGCATCAATTTGGAGATCAAACCAAG
>Ga0268261_10001356_pt1 | contig 16714 bp, 16 predicted proteins | sample TergutNc150P1_FD_190353 | JGI IMG/M metagenome (GOLD analysis project Ga0268261, IMG submission 190353) | Nasutitermes corniger P1 segment gut microbial community from laboratory colony in Florida, USA - Nc150 P1 (SPAdes) (version 2) | ecosystem: Host-associated > Arthropoda: Insects >...
AGTTGGAACCAATGTACACGAATCATTACAGCCAGGTCGCGCAATGGTGAAGCTAGCTAATTTTATTCATGAAACCCTGACACTGCCCAAGTCCACAGTTTTGGGGGTAGCGGAGGAGGTTTCAGGAGTTAGTGGATAGAATAAAGAAGCCAGAACAGAAAGGTTTAGAATCACCCACGAGGCCCAGGAAATAGGGGATAAATGAAGCACTTTACAACAAATATTTTGGAGGGAAACTAGAGCATTTAACCCCAGATGAAAGAGAGATAATAGAACCAGTGTTACAGAAATATGCGCAATTTTTCCACGACAAGGAGTTCAATAATTTTAAGTCTACAGACTTCACTGAACATCACTTTCTGTTGGACACCAAACCCATAAGACGAAACCAATTAAAAAACCCCTGCACCCTTAACGACGAAATGAAGCCACAAGCGGAAAACATGTTAACAAAAGGGGTAATACGAGACAGCAGGTCCCCATTGTCAGTCCCTGCTATACTAGTTCCTAAAAAGTTTTGATGATGGGAAGCCAAAATTCAGTTTTTGCGTTGATTTCCGAGCGCACAACGCTGTTACCAAATTTGATCCTTATCCATTACCCAGATTTGCAGAAACTACGTCTCTATTACAATGCTGTAAGCATTTTTCAGTCTTGGAATGCTACAGCAAATTTTGTCAGTTTCCCATTAAAGAGGAATGTAGAGAACGGACAGGATTTACCGTCCTGTTTGGGCACCACGAATTTAATCTTTTACCATTTGGCCCTTCAAATAGTCCCTAAAATTTTCAGAGACCTATGGATGTGTCATTCGGAACCTCATGGGCGTCCAAGGCTCTGTGTTCATTGACGATATAATTTTCTCAAATTCCGCAGAACAACATCCTGCGAGGTTAGAGAATGTATTGGAGAGGTTTGACAAAGCAAGCCTGCAGTTACATCCGGGAAAACGTGCGATCGCGCAACCCCAATAAATTATTTGAAGTACATGCTATCCGAAAACGGAGTTTCCGCGTCCGCGGATAAAGTGAAAGCAGTGAAAAGTTATCCAACCCCGAGAAGTCCAATGGAAGTCACAGCGTTCTTAAGTCTACCCTCGTTCTACTGGAGACTAGTCCCTAACTTCGCCGAAGCAGCGAAGCCTCTGGCGAAATTAACGCGGAAAACCCAAGAGTTCATATGGGGATCGAGTCAGCAAGAAGCATTTGATAATTTGAAAAGTAAACTTTGTACCACCCCAGTTCTGGCGTTTCCAAATTTTGACCTACCATTTATTCTGACTACCGACACTTCTAAAGTTACTGTTGCAGCTGTCCTGTCCTACGAACAGGATGGAATTAAGCGCCCAATTGCCTATGCTAGGAGACAAATGAATAAGGCTGAGCAAGCTTATTCTGCGTGAGAATCAAAAATGCTGGTCCTAATTTGGGCGACAAAGTATTTCAGATATTATCTCTTTGCGACTAAATGTGTGGTTAAAACGGATCATGCCGCCCTAAACTATTTGAAAAATTTTGCTGACAGTAGCTCTACGCTCATGAGGTTGCCTCTGAAATTATCAGAACTAGATTTTACAGTTGAACACATTAGAGATAGCACGCGGGTGGAAAAAATCCCTCCAGGAGTATGATCACAGGATCCACACAGAACAGCGAGGGAAGACTTCGCCTTTTTCTAGTTGTATTTTAGCTGTGACTACTCGAAGGCATCGTGGGGCAAGAGTAATATTTTCAGTGGCCCTCACGAGCCACGACCTATTCTACTGAGTGGTCTGGGTAGAGCAAGGGTTGTCCAAGGACTGCTTGTCCAAGTGCGGTTCCACCGGCCGCGTGACTTGGGATTTATGGCTTATTTCGTGCGCTGGAAACACTGTGAGTGCTGTGTGGTCTGCGGACTTGCATTAAATGCAGGGGCGCCTTGTAGTTACCAGCTAATTACAACTTTCCACACTCAAAATTTATTTCGGCACCAGTCCTGTCTAGGAAATCGGTGCCAAGCATGCCATCTACTTCGATGGGGAGCGGACATACCAAAAACGCGTGGTCCAACTTTCGTCCGCCAAGGACAAAAACGTGCTGCTGGCCTTTTGTTTGGAGCCTCCCCTGTGACTTCACGCGGTTTTATGGACAAGGCGCTTGAACCACTCTGCGATACACCCTGTTGGAGTATCGAGACATTAGATATAGTATCAACGATCATACGTTTTGTTCTCCCCCTAACTCCAATGAGACAGTGGGGGAGCCGTGCTCCATTAGAACTGAAACTGTCGGCTTTTCGACAGCATTTCCATGGGTATTGGAGTGGAGGGAGCTGCCTTCATTTTCACGTCTTACTCGTTTCCCTGGTTTCGTGTTACCTGTTTGCCCCCCGTTTCGTTGGGCAATGGGTTTTATCGCCGGAAGAGCGGGAACACGTCAAACGCCCGCTCGGATTTCCCTATCCAGGCGAGTTCCGGGTTCTTGATCCTTTAATCACGTAGGACATTTCCTGGCGAAATGCCCTCGCCCTTCGCACTCATAGCACCTCAGTTCAGCCCTGGCTTGGACATCCCTGGTACTTGCTGAAGTCACTGACATATTGGTGATGTGTGAAGCCATTTACTGCTGACCGCTCAAGTGTTTACTAAGGCGTGCGTCAGCTGTGCGCCTAGCGCTGTGTCTCTCAAGGTCCGAACGACTGGTCGACCGGGTTTTGACGTTGATTGACTCGTCAAGCTTCGCAAAAATGTCTCACTAAATATTTCCTGCTTTTCCGCCTCTGTGACTGAAAGTGCAATGGATAAAGTATGCTGCGGAGTTTGAGGGTTCTGATATCGAACCTGACGACCTGCTACGCCCGGTAAACTGGCCACAAAGCTGGCCAAAATCATCCTCTCCGCATTTTCATGGTGGATGCGCTGTGCGACAGGGTGACTATCCTTGCAAATAAGTTTTTACACGAGCGCCCTGCATCGATCAGCAAATTTTTGATGCCCTTTTTTCTTGGCTTGTTTTCAGCCTAATAAAATATTACTGATCGGTGTGCACGCCTCGAAAGCTTTCCCTAAACACTTCTTTAAATCTTTCCTTGTCGTATCCTCAGCATGGAGCTCTAAACATGTATTATGAAATGATTTGGCGGGTCTACAAGTTTTAGTGCCGTAATTCAATTGCCGCAAGGCAATTCGTCTGATTCCAATGTTCTATCCTAGCCGCACTGTCAACACTGGCTAAGAATACTTCTAAGGGGACGGCTGACTCCGACCCCGACCCTTTTGGGATCAAGGAAATAAAAGACAAATCTTTTTGGACCGTAGGTTAGCCCGTTGCCATGCGTTCCCTTGACCTAGCTATTTCTGCTTTCGATTGTTCCAACTCTGCCTGTAGCTTGGCGACCGCCATCTGAAATTCCTAGTTACAAATTTTGAAATTTGGAATTTAAAATTTTGTTCAACCTTACCACAAATTCGTGACTATTTTTGCTACGGTGTATATGCGTATGAACCTGGTTCTCTACTGAGCAATGGCGCGTGGTGAATATGTAAGGCTATCCAACCGCTGCAAACCAAGTTACAATGCCCGAATACCTTGATGACGTGGATAGTATACTCACTAGTGGATACTATTTTTACGCGGCATCGTAGAATCATAGTAAAAATAGTGTCCAGTAGTGAATATCCTCTCCACGTCAACACAGTATTCGGGTACTACAATACCACCACCGTCGCACTATCTACACTTCTGCTTCATTTTTCTGTCGGTGCGAAAGGTGATGGCCTCTTTGTCATCAGCACCCAAAATTAAGTCCCATGTACTGTTAAAATTGACGACCTGAGCAGTGGCGTAATTGAGTGTTATTCTCGCACTTTGCACACGGTCTTGATCTCATGTGTCCTAACATTCTCTGTTCTGTAGGCTTAGTACTTATGGCCTCCAGATACGAATTTCTGGATGTAGTCGTCGGGACCGAGCTCGTTTCTCATATCCCCTTCTTTGTCTCAACACGTCACGGATGGGAGCTGCCCACACTTTGTATATAAATGACGGAATCAATATCACAATATATTTCCCTCTCTTAAAGAGGGTCCAGATATGAGTAGAGGTCTGGGCGCGTTCGGGTAATTACATAAGCGCCGAACACTTCAATTGTGTGACGTAGGACAGGCATGTTTTCTTTCTCTTCCACGTACCACGTAACCCATACAACCTCATCGCCAGCAGACAAAAAGCTCGTCACTTCAATACCGGCCGTGGCGAAGAATCGGTAGTGTTCTTGCGAATCGGCGATCATATTGGACTTGGGCCTATTATTTCATTCCGTCAATTTGCCCAAGAACGAGTTGAGTCAGAGTTACACTAGTCCCTTCTCTGCCGCGTTTTTCTGGATATTCGCCTTGTCAAGCTCGATCCCCACGCTCTCTTGAAAGGATTGGACATATTTATCTTCGTCCTTGGAACTCTGCAGCCATCCGGGATACCCGATTGCTTCCGCCTTGAACTTGAGAAAGGTGTCGATGTATTTGACATTGTCCTCCCTCACCTATCTTAGTGTAATACTGGGTTACCTCGTATTCGTAAAATTCGTGGATTTTGAGTAAGAAATAACCACGTTCGACAGCGGCCCTTATTTCGTCCACGACCCACGTGCCTGTTAGAGTCCTCCCCGTTAGTGTATCGTGATGACAGTTCTCTTGACTGCCCTGTTATGCGCAAGATCTACATACAAAATAACAGGAGACCGTAGCCCTTGTATGGGAGCACTGGGTGGTACAAATCCCGAGGACGCAGCACCGTGCACTGCACCTGTTCTTCTTTCCCTAGCATGGTTGAAATGTTCCCGTTGTCCAGATGGATTGTTGGATGACCGACGGGAAACTTGAAATACTTGCATACCAACGGATATAGGCTCATAAATTCTACATAATGTGTTGTTTCTTTACCCTCTTTAATGTATAATGTAGACGTTTGGCCTAGTTGCGGCCACCGTACAGGGCATGCCTCGTCCTTAGGGGAAGGTGTTATTCACTTTCATATCCTTGGCGAGCTCAAACTCGCACTCCCATTGCGCCTTGACCTGATACTCGCCTTGTGTTATGCGTCCCATATGGGACAAGGTTTTATCGTACCTCTCGGTCAAGGTGTCGCCCCCGCATGCGGTAGGCGTGACTCGGAAAGGCATGCATGTATGACCATGCCTGAAACAACCGTTGAACTTTTTCACAGTGTGCGTCTCCTCGCAGAGGCCGACCACACACATATACTCGGCAGTTCGGGCAGCCTACGCTCCTTACCATTTCTCCCGTGCAGGATTCTCTTGCACTCCATCCTCTCCTCATGTATTTACCAAGCGAGCGTCTTATTACTCTGCCTTCTGTTATACGTGTACCCCCGGCGGGAGTTATTCCTATCCTGTGGGGATGCAGGAATTTTTTACGAAACATTTTGTTAGAGGCGGGTGCGATATTCATACTTTGCAGAAACAATAGCGTTCTAATATGTCTTTTGTCAAATACTTCGTTCTTCACTTTGGTCTCGTACAATGACAAAAACTCCTTTCTCTCCGACTCGCGCATCTGATACACGTCATAGTAGGAGATGTCGGGAGCTGGGCCCACATAGCTCAAGTTTTCACCTGTGTTAAAAATATTTGGGTACCAAGATTTCTCTGCCGTCAGTCGGAAGTTCTCGGCAAATTTCTCAGTGGCATGGCTATATAAATGAGACTTCCCAGCCACGTGACATTTTCCACTTTCAGGCACATTATTTTCTGCCCGTTCATGATAAAGGAGCTCGGGCAACATTATACGCACAGGACAATTTAATACAAATGAAGGTCGAACGTCTTAGCATTATGAGCAATGGTTACAATTCTGTCGACTCACGTTCTGGATTTGAAAACGTAAGAAATTGGATCACCGACGGGAACCTTCCAGAAACTGTTTCCTGTTGCAACACCTTTGTCAATCGACATCCACATCCGTGTCGTCCTCGCACATGGCGCAAACTTGTTGAACACACGCAAGATTCGGGTCGTACTGGAAAAAAATGTCGCCGCGCTTTATATTCTGCGTGGTCTCGAAGTTGTAACCACAAAGAGTACCTTTAACGCTATGAGTAGTCCTGTCTGTAAAGTAGACATGTAACAATTATGCCCCGACTCCCTTTTCTTCAGACATTGTAAACAGAACCGTTTGTTGCACTCATGATTCTTTCCTTTTATAGCACCAAACTGGCGACACCGTGTCCTTGACCTCCCACACAGTCTTACCCAATATCTTCAGACGCTTATGATTTTCGAAGTACGCGGATTTCCTAGAGTTTCTCTTGCACTGATCGCAGGGGATCCTGGCGTTATCCGGGATGAATGAGAAATGGCCAGCCAGGCATCGCACGACGCGTCGCACCTCTGCAGCACACCCTCTCACAACCTTCTTTACATGCAGGTCACGCGTATCGCTTAGTCATGGCCGCCGTCAGGTCCCTGATGACATTATAATGTCCATCGTCATACAGCAGGTTGATCCTTTCGGGTAACGCAACTTGGCCGTCAAATATGTTGACACACTGCAGAATCGAATACACCACTATCCTATACTCCGACAGATATCTCTGAAAGGCATGTAGTTCGGGGATTCCTCCTTTTTCTACTGAGATCGATGTTCGCCGCCTGCAACAATTCGCGGACCTTAGGTAAGATCTACCGCCCCTGCTTATAGGCTTTGTAATCTGGAAAGTTCGTTGCTTTGGCAATGGAAATCACCAGCCAGTGCGCCAGAGAGTTTTCCTGAGCCTTCACCTTCACTATACTCTTCTTGAGTTGAGCCATCACGAACAGGGGTCTTCCTTTCTATGTCTGAGGCTTCGATAACCCAACTGGGATTTTGACTGAATGCACGCGAAACATGACGGTATCAAGAGCCTGGTATTGCGTCACGTTCTTAAAAACACTCCACAAGACATCCCAGGAGATCTGATCCCTCCTCCTGAAACTCGACCCCACAGGTCTGTCCTGCTGATTGCATTGTGGATGGATATGCCTACCATACCATTGGGATCTAGATCACGCAACAATTATTTACATAGTTTGTCCACACTATTAGCAAAATGTCGAGCGGTGTCTCGTTCCGCCTCGCTCGTTGGAGGTGGTGCCATCTTCCTCACCGTCAGCTCTCTCTTTTCGGTGTTGAAGCGCCTGTAGTAGCGGGTAACCTTGTCAAGCACGGTAAAGTAACGAAACATGTACACACTAAAGAAAACTCACTTCTTATTCACACGACTTAGCGATGTGAGCGGTGCGACTGTTGAAGCGTAAGTGATAATAGGATGATTCTCTCGCCTTTTTATACTCATAATCACGTGTTGGGTGAATGACGATAGAGAGATTTTGTAACACGGTAGGCATATCCTCACGTTCATGTGCAATGAATCATGAAACTATGAACAGCACGGTTTGTTGTTTTAAACTGTTGACAAAGAGCACGTCCTCGCATTCAGCTGTTGTAAAATAATGTCCTGTATAATGATTCAACTGAAATTAGCAGGAAAGCATGTTTTTGGCGGATATGAATAAACTTTTTGTTAAATCTTCATCACCCCATCCAACGTTGTGCCGCGGTTACCGCCTTCGTAGAGAACTAACACCATTCCGGGGATCTCTCATCGCCTTACACCACTGCTGAGTGCCTGAACACCGGACAAGTTGTCGCTGTCAGAGCATTAGAACACGTGTCGGGGCTTACCTAACAGAGCATCAGGCCTAGGGCAATTGTTAGTGATAGGATAATGCGTGGGACAAATTATTTCCCATCAAATTTCGCTAGAATTGGTCCAATAGAAGGAAGAGAATCCACATTTGAATGTATGTTTATAAGGCTTCTAATACAGAAGAGTTTACGACAGGTCCAAAGCCTCTTCCAAAAGGAGCTCTCCACATAGTGCGATCCAGAGCTTCCTCTTTCAAATTAATGTATCCTCTCCTTTCCTGAAGGTCATCCAATATCTTCATACGTCTTCTTCTTTGTCTTCCTGTCACAGAGGAGTTACTATCAAGAAATCTTGGTTAGTTTTCCGTAGCCCCCATATTATGGAAAGGTGGTATACTTGTATGGTCCTGAAATATTATTAAACTGAGTCCCTAGAGCCGTACCGTATTTGAGGAATCGTAGTGCGTCAGTTGGTGCCTTAAATGTTATTAAAATGAACTGTAAACCAGGGGCATGGGGCCGTCCCTAATTTGAAGTTAAGACCTGGTTAAATTCTTTTTTCGGGAATGTCACTTTATTTCTTACCTTCTACAGTTCTAGAATATTATTCAAATGTCGTAGCCTTTAATCTTGACAAGTATGCCGGAGAAGTTTTATGGTTTGGTGTCACGCGTTTTGTTGGACAGAAGGAACTTTTCGTGGAGACAAAATGCCTGAAGACGAGCAGAACTTAATTTCTTGTGGTGAGCAACACGCCTCACATTTAGCCCTTTGTATGAGCCTTTCTGATAAAAGAGCGGGTTACGACTGTTGCATAATAATTTTTACGGGAAAGATCAAATTGTTTGAAGAAAGACTTCCTTTGTATCCTAAATTTGATATCGGCTACCGTGTAATTAAACCTGAACAGAGGACGTTAGCTATTGTTTCGTTTTACAGCTATTAAACCGACACCTTTTATATTTTATGTTCTACTAGCAGGGGTACCCGGCGTTGCCCGGGATGATCAATGGCGAAACCCGATAGCAATGTTGTGTATCATATAACAAGAAAGAGGGAAGGAATAAATTGTGGAAATGCATCGGAGTAAAATATGCGCCATGTGACGTACGAAAGGCTTCACAACTTACGCAGAAACACACACGTGCAAGAAGAAGAAAGCTGCATTGTGAATGAATTAAATGTCTTGTTCGACAATTAATAGGAAAGCAAAGACATGTAACGCAATTGGAATGTTACCATCTGTTTGAAATGTCACTGAAGTTCTTTGTTTTCCCCTCAGGAGCCGGAATGTATATATTTGTAGGTTTTCCGACACTTGAGCATGCAACATATAGTTGCCCATGTGAGAAGCATAGATCACAGTGTTGTAATGCCTTTAGCGAAACATTTCCCAGAAAGGACGAAACAGGTTGAAAAGGTCGAAGAAGGTATATAAACACAGGGGCTTCCGACACAGACACACGTGACTGTCAGGGTTGGCAGCACTGTGTTGTCATCCCGTTAGCGAAACATCTCGCGGGAACGAAGGGAAAGGTTGAGAAGGTGGAAAAATGTGTTGTCCGTAGACAGCGTATGGAAGGACGGACGAATGTGAGACAGGTTGTATGTTACCATTTGTATAAATGCAATGTAATTGCAAGTGCAATTCATTAGTCACTTCCTTCCCGTCTCATCTGGTTTCCATTTTCGCACACACACGCATTCCATTAACATTTCCGCGTTTTCATTGCACAACCCACCGCCGTCCGTGACATCACACAAGCACGCGCCGCATCACGGATATAAAGCAGTAGCTGGGCAGTGTGGCGTCGGCAGCCATCTACTTCGCACGAATCTGCACGCGCTCCCAACAAAATAGGTCGAAGAGGTGGGAAAGGTGAAATATTTTAGGCCCATACATACCCTACGGTCTCTTCCAGACCATGGGGGAGATGTGTGCAAAGTTTGGTTCCGGTCGGTTCAGAAATGTGGATTTGTGTGAGGTACAAACATACATTCATCTTTATATACAAGATACGGATTAAAGTACTGAGTGGCTATTTAAGCCACTCAGTATTTTAATTCGTATAGAATATAAAATTACTCACTGAACCGATATCCCGCTTTTACTAACTGAAAGTGTTATTTCCTACAGCGCGTTTGTCGGGGCTATTATCATGTACTGAACTTACAGTTAAGTATGGCGATCAGTCCCATACTTTCATTGGTACACACTTTTGCAACTACAGGCATTGAAGATTTCAGCTAATTAATGCTTACTCCTATTTATGACCCACACGGCTTGTAATCAATGCCCTGATTAGCAATGGCAGCACTTGGGCCCACCCTGACCTTTGTGCCGTGTAGTTAAACACTTTGTACCACCGTGAACAAGGCGGCAGAAAAAGGAGTCGAAACAGGTATTTTGGTGGTTTGTTATGGCAGGGTCCTAAGTGCTGGCATGTTTTGGGCTTTGTACTGTACAGTTAAGCCCTTTGAGCAATCGGCTCCGTGAAACCTGACAACATGAAGTAGGTATATTAATAAGTCGAAGCAGATATTTTTGGGATGGATGTGGATGTGATGGGTGTTAACGAGAGGGCCCAAAAATGGATGGAGAGGAGGAGTGGTCCTCTCCAAAAATGGGCAAAATCCCCAAATTTAGAAAGCCGTGAAATTCTGAAATGGTGGGATATTTGGTGTGTTGGTAGCGTACGTATTGGTATATTTATGTAGACGTGCGTACAGATGAGGAAACGTTGCCGGCGAGCGCCTTTCTTTCACTGAGGCGTTTTTGGGACGCAAAGACTGATTAGGTATTGGTTCGGATTCCCGCTAGACGGTCTTGTGATGTGTGAATCATGGCGTTGTATTCACTTGATGAGTCAGAGTTCATGAGAAACAAAATAGAGTGGGATGTGAAATGTTTATTAGTCAGTACGTAGCAGACATATGGCGATCAGCCGGTAACCGTTTTCACGTCCAGTGCGATGTGTGGTATTTTTGAGCGAATATGCACCTCATCCTGTGGCGTCGATACCGAAGTCCAGCCAGGATGATTGAGGTACCACCACATCAAACTGCTTCAGACGAGTGCCATTAATATACATATATTTCCGAAGCGACATATTGTAGTATGCGCTCATATGATGTTTGTACATGTTGTAAGGAATGTGGAAAGGGATTGTAACATTTCTGTAATTTTGAAAACGTGGAAAGGAATTGTAACATTACAACCTAAACCAGCTCATTAGTCGGTCACGTTTCCTTTACTCCCAAGGAGTATAAGTGTTCTAAGTGGTGTAAGAGCAATTTTATAAATACCTGAACACTATTAATGTCGTTTGTATTATTTTACAATTATATTTTGCATATATTAACTTGTATGGATGCGTCTTTGAAAAAGGTATGCGCTTGTAGCTTTATGTACACAGCTTATCACCTTCGGAGTGAGAAACAAACTATTCCCCTACTTTAAAATTTCAAACTTACACCGTTCAAATCCATCCCCCCTTAAATATTTTTACCGTTCCCAATTGGCTAACTATTTAAATTCCCCTACTCCCTAATAAAATCAACAATTAAATTTGAAATACTTTATTTCTATTGGCTTACTTACGTCATACTAATCCCGTATCATAGTAGAGTAATCTCCCAGTGACTTACTGGTTTTCTGTCTATCTGTGTCACCCGTTCACTCTCTCTAAACCTCTATTCCTGTAAGCTACTATACAAAGCCGTTGCATTCACCATCCCATCCAAACCAAATTACCAATTTAAAGAACCAATCCAATATATAAAAAATATAAAATTTCTAACACCTCGTTAAACTTTGACTATAACGGTTATAACATTTATGTAATTTTGATTTATGTACATTGTTGTAACCCACATCAGTACTCTGTGACAATTATGTAGTCAGAAAATACTTGACAGATTGTCACACCTCTAATGTTGTATTCAACTGTAAGTGGGGCAGGGAGTTACGTCCACCTAGTGATGCTGCCTCAACGTAACCAAGGTTACTCTAGTTGCAAACACAGTTAAGGAATGCATGCTTTAGCGCTTCACTTCTGTATATATATACGGGATAAGACCTCGAAATTCATTCCTGCCTACAGCGTTATTCCGGCCTACAGTGCCATTCTGGCCTACATCGTTATTCCGGCTCATTTGGCTCATTGGTATCCGACGTCAGTGCTCCACGAGGGAAGACCTAACAGTGCCACTGTACGATGAATGTACTCATCTTCTGTCTTGCACTGATTAGAGGTAAGTCGTGTTGAAGCAACTACCAAACTTAGAATCTTTTGTTATTTCAACTTGAGCTATCTTTGGTACAATATTACTTTATTCCAAATTCGAACCATACTGTGATTACATTCATACGTGTGATATCTATCTTACTTTAGTCATAACTTTGTAATTACTATACATACTTTATTAGTTTTCTTACTGAATAGATTAATCTAAATTGAACAATGGTTTGATATTGTGTTGTACTACATAGTCCTACACTCCCTAGTTCGATTCTCGCCAAGCACGCTTGGCTGGTGGCAGCAACGATCTACCCTTAGCATTGTGTGATAGCGCAGTAAACTTTAATGCCTGCGATAGGAAAGGCACAGAGTGTTGCATATTCCTAACCAGGCACTACAATGAGTTTTTGCCAGTAAGAATACCAGTCATTTAGCGTCTCGATGTCGAAGGACGACCATGCGTCTTTGCAAGTATAGAAGAAGGCACTGTCTATAGTTAAAGGAACGTCATTCCTATAGAAAACCCTTGCGACACCTCGAAGCCTGGACTTGGTAGGAGGGCAGCAGAATAGACAGACTAATATATCTGAAGGCCACGCTTCTATCGACCCTAGATATGGCTGCATGTATTCTAGGAGATTCATTTTCAAAGGATGGGCGTAGAAGGAAGTCCTGCAAAAGGAGAATATATTATTAAAGAAAGAGACCTTATTCCCTGATGTGTTTATTCGTATTGCAAGATATGTTACAACCAGGACACTTCACTCCACCCCCTCAGGATTTTGAGCATGGAGGTTACCGTAGTATCGTCACGATCATAACCGAATATCGTGACGGTCTCTGTAGGTACAGTTCAATCTGATATAGCTAACAGCAATTGAGCCAGAAAACCTTGCGGTGTTTCATATTATAATATCGGGCCCTATGTGGGACGCAGTGATTTTGGTCCCAATGCTGATACCACTGATGCATCGATTGAGGGATATCGGATTTGCCTTATGTCTCATACAAGCTGTACACTACCAAATAATTGGATTGGTCCCCGTAACATGTAGTGTACAAATTAGTTACTTTGGATTCTCATACCCCATTGCCATATAGGAATGCCGCCACTTGCTTAATGTTAGCAGGTGAGGGAAATTCTTGGAACAAAAGCAGAATTATATTCGAAGGCCAGGTTTCGATCGGTCCCCCCAGTTGCTGTTCGACGGTTTGCAGGAGTGACATAGTGTAGGCTAGAAATAAAAAAGCATCAATTACTACTCTGCGCGGACCACATGCTTATGGGGAGTATGAGGTCCTGTTTATTGTTAATATGTGTAATGTACAGAGTGCAGTTAGTAGTAATTCACTGTCGCTCGAACACTTTCCAGCATGGGTCTGATAAGGTGTGGAAAGGCCGTGTTGTTTATCCCGAACTTGTCACACTCCACTTCGGGTAGGAAAAGTTCAAGTTGATTCCTAAGCGGACCGTTGATATAAACATACTTCTTGACAGACATATTGTAATAACGTGCCAAGTGAACCTTATACGTGGACGATTCCCAGAAGGCATACTGGGTATAGAAATGTTTTGTCACATATGCATTTGTTCTACCATTGCATGCGTGATGCAACTGGCAGGCCATAGGACCGGGGATACCCTTGCCATAGAAGAAGAATATTAGTTTATCTAGCTTAGAAAGAGTAGGCGCATCGTAGAATAGGTATTCTAGAATATGGGTAGGCCAGGTGTCGAGGGATCCAAGATGGTTTTCTACTGCTCTGATTAAGGCTATTTTCCAGACCCTGCAAGTGTATTTTCTAATATCAGAACGGTAAAGTATAATAAGCCCCCGTCCGCAGAAAATGCCTCTTAGTCATTGTCGGGGGAATGAGTACAGAGGGCTGGGCTGGCACCAGTAGAGACGTTCTTCGGTTACAAGACATGTAATAGCCGTTTTAATATCACTAAAGGTATCTTCCATCAGAGTATTCCATCCTCCTCTACCAGTACAATCCTCGTGGAATTTGTTTTCGAATGTGTGAAATCGGAACTGGACCTGGACGGATAGAAATTCGAGAAGGATTAGGCGTAGATCGTCGACACGCCCTGAAGGAATCGCATACACATACTGACTTAGGTACTGTTGCAAGTCAGTTCAAAGCGTTTGAGGTCTAAAACGCATCGGAAAAGTATGTGGGATGCCGAGTCGCGAAGGGATGGAGGCTGCCGCGTGCAAATATCACAGTAGCAGGTTTCCGGACGACTACAATTGTTAAAGGGTCATATGGTGCGCTGATAGCGCTCGACACATGCGCGACACCCGTCAATGTCCGTCCATCCATCACTCCTAGCTCTGTAATGTTTGAGAAATAGCAGCCTGGGTGGACGGAAGCCATTACACTGAAGGCGGAGCATAGCATATTTCACAATCGAGAGACGCTCGGAACGTTCGCAGATCAAATGAACGAAATTCAGGTTAGAAGTTCCACAAGGCGCGTATGTATCAATGCCAAAAAATAGAAAAGCATACGAAAATCCCCGAGAGTAATTGTGTAATAAAAAACGTCCATGTCAGGTTCCGTGCCTTCGAGTACAATTTGGAAGCCGTAGACAAAGAATTGTTGGGGAGGGGGGTCGGGTCCTTTCTGAAAAATAAGATATAGAAGGGAAACGTCCGTCATCGCAACGAATAAGGCTGCCAAGGCAAAAGAATCTAGCACGCCCGCCGTAAACATCACGAAAGTGCCGGTAAGGTAACAGCATATGCGATGACAGTGTAAAAGGTATACGTTATGTATCAGACATCTCATAATTCATCGAATTAATAATCCTGACATTAACCGATGCAAGCTATAAATGATTACTTTTGAAAAATATGACAGCGCTTTTACATGTAACAATTCAGGACAGTACACCGTGGAATTTTTGAAATGGTCGAATGCACGACATCGGTTATTAATAAAGTAATAACATGTTTCAGACTTAGGTAAAATTTCATGATGTCTTACCATTGTTTTTTATTCCACAAATCTTTACTTAAACACCGAATACGAATTCATCATTATAATATTATCACTATCGAAAAAATAAGATGGAATTGGAAGAATTCTTTATTAATACTGTTGGCCACTTGTACACGTTATATAATTCCCTACCTCTACACCTTTCACTTTTCGAGAAGTATGACAGGTTGTTGAAAGTTTTCTTATACCTAGGTAAAATATGACTGAGCGCTTTTACGTATAACATATTTCCTAGACACTACACCGTGGACTTTTTAAAATTGTCGAAAACATGACATCGGTCACTAATAAAAGTAATAACATGTTTTACATTTAGGTGAAATTTCACGATGTCTTACCACTGGCTTTTATTGCGTATATTTTTACTCAATCATCGAATATGATTTCATCATTCTATTATTATGACCAGAAAACAAATAAGATTAAATTGACCAATTGTACACCATTTATTTTCAAAATTCTGGAAAGCATGACGTAAGTTGTTAAAATGAGCATTAACGTGAATGTCTAATTCTAAGAATATACACCTTAGACTTGGAGAAGCATAATGTAGGCTGATGAAGAAAGTTAGTTTTCTTCGAACAATACAAAATAGGTAGTTAGACACGTATACCTATATTCTCCTCGAGCAATTAATAAGACTTATGACGCTTCTCTCGGCTAGAATAAAGTTCAGTTGAAAATCGTGTTGTTCTACCTATGCATTTTAAATGTCACGTGTTGGAAATTAGATACGTAACTTCTGTTTTACGCAATTTAGCTGAGTGATACTGTAAAAGGTGAAAGCCAATGAAGTGTGTAATGTGTTCTCTATCTATTTCTCTGGGTCAAAATCGTGTTCAGGTGAAAATCACATTGATCTACCTTTGATTTTAAATACCACATGTCTGTAATTAGACACGTAACTTCTGTTTTTAAGAAATTTAGTTGGGTGATAGTGTAAAAGCTCTAAGACAGTGAGGTGTTTAGTGTTTTACGTATCTCTATTTAGATAAACTAATGCACAGCCCAACCCTACTGCTACATATATATATATTCCTCTCCAGTAAAGCAAAATATCAATTTGAAGTGTGCTCCTATTACTAGAACCTTCCATTCCTTAGGTGTTACTTCTGTTCTTACATCACAAATCTAAAGTTGAAGTTATCTAACTCACCATCACCTGAATATCAACTTGTCGCTACAACACACTTCAACAACCTAATACCGACTTGCATCGGACGAAGGTTAGATACAACCTTGCTTGAACACTGTACGGTAAGAATCTGTTATTTTAAGTTATTTAAAGAATATTTGGACCTAGCGCATACCTGCTTTCATGGAAAGAAGTTCGATAACATTATTTTCACCTCACTCTTTCAGATAATGGCATCCCATGGTGGATTAACTTTTGATGGGGCCACGAGCCATACCGATGTTCATGATTCCGTGCAGGCTCAAGCTGGCACAGCTACATGGGTCCCTGAGTTTGACCCTGTAGTTGAGGGTCGGTGTAAATTTATCGCTGAGGCACTGCTATGGCTACTACATAGTTTCGGATTGTGTGGCGCTATAGCAGGCGAATTTGCCAGTTACATGGCTGGCAAACTCGCTTCACAACCCGAAGTGCTCGGTAAATATGTGGCATATCACGCACAAATGGAATCACCCGACATCAACATTCTATTGCAGAGACAACGTGCACTCCTGTTTTCTTTAGGGTTTTTAAATTTTCAATTTGAAGAACGCTTCTCTACCCCTTGCAGTACGATTTTTTATACTGTAAGGTTTAGAGATGTGGCTT
>Ga0268261_10001357_pt1 | contig 16712 bp, 15 predicted proteins | sample TergutNc150P1_FD_190353 | JGI IMG/M metagenome (GOLD analysis project Ga0268261, IMG submission 190353) | Nasutitermes corniger P1 segment gut microbial community from laboratory colony in Florida, USA - Nc150 P1 (SPAdes) (version 2) | ecosystem: Host-associated > Arthropoda: Insects >...
GTTGTCAGGTAGAGGTCTCTGCGACGAGCTGATCACTCGTCCAGAGGAGTCCTACCGACTGTGGTGCGTCGTTGTGTGTGATCTAGAAACATCAAGAATGGGTACTCCATATATATATGACATTAGTCGCCTAAGGGTTAATGTCGTACATACCGCTCGTCACATTCAATGACATGGCTCACTGAAACCAAGTTCACCGGAAGCACCCACGACGTAACAACAATACAAACTGCTGACTTCGCCAAATCCAAGATATTAGCGAAATAGATGGCGTCGCACACCGTACGCCAAGCACGCCTCATTATCATCACAGCTGTAGTGTTGTTAAGTGAGTTCATGTTTTTACTTATAACCACCCTACCAGACGTATACACATATGCCTGAAGAACTTAATGGTGATTTAAAAAAAAAGTGCATCTGTAAGTTTTAAATTTTGCTTACAGAACAGCAGGATATCAGTGCTTTTAGTCACTCCGATGTCGCTTATATTAAATTACCATTCCGATGCGTTGAGAAGAAAGAGTAAAGACTGATTTCCCTGAAGATGGTATCAGCGGATGCCACAACGCGTCGGAGAGAAAATTGGTATATAAAAGTATAAAATATAGTGCATAGCATTTGGTTTTAATAAACAGTGCTTTGTCGGTGCGAGTCTCAGAAAAAAATGGACGCAGTAATTTCACTTGGACTCACAGCACACCACGCACGAACCATAAAATCTTGTAGTGGCACTTTGCGTATTGATATGCTATTTGCTGCAGACCGTTATGTTATGTTGGGCCTTCACTTATTCACTGAGATGAAACTGCTTTTCGGCTTTAAACAAAAAGAGTGTGGGTTTTATTTCTCCATAATGCACCACGTAATGGTAGTGCCATATAATTCTTATTCGCGATTTGTATAGCAGATTTTATCAACCAAATTTATCTCATATGGATGCAGATGCAGCAGTTTTATTGCCTGTGTCCGATGACGTGCATTTGAACAGGCTGGTGAATGGATTACCTTTTGTATGAGAACAGAGCTGACATGAGGTGACAAACAATATTTTTCAGAAAATAATTTACATGTTCATGTAAAAACATGTAATTGCGTGTGCAATAAATGAACATCGGGCCAATGAGGAATGTAATAAAAAAGTCAGCTTTCCTTCAACAACCACGCACAACATATCTGTATCTCCAAAATGTTACGAAGAAACTCCTAACTTTACTCAATTCGTCTGTGACGCTAAACCTACTAATTTCACAGAGTTGTTGCTAGGGGCGTCACGTTATATAGAAGCACGTACAGGGGATTTTCTTGGCTGGAAAATATGTAGAGTCTATCAAATGATTTAAAAAGGGCGCTTCTATTGGTTTTCACTTTTCCAACCTATTCAGCTGCAACGTTATTGAGAAATTTGTTTCTGTTCCCATGCACCGTTGGTATTTGATGCACACAGGAATTGCCACAGTAATCCGTGGGAATAATCATTTGTAATCACGGATGATGTACGGAAGAGTCAACGCCCATTGTAGCTAACTTCTGTATAAGTGGGATTTCTTTTTCAAATATTCTAAAAAAATGCCGGGTAAGGCAAGTGAAGAAACAGCTACTGAAGACGCCGTAAGCACCACAACAGAGGCCAGTCATGAAAATGACCTGACATTGACTGATCGTTTGAACAAAAAGCTTTTGTCTTCTTTGCTAGAAAGGATGAACTCTGGAACACAGTTCGATCGATTTATAACTCAAAATGAAGCAGCGACTACGGCGAGTGAAGATGAGTTTTCACCGTAGTTTATTTTCGGTGTGGGTATGAAACTTTTAGGTTATGTTGTGTCAGTGGCAACGAATTCAGTGAGATCGATGATAAGAACGTCCTGACATCTGGCGGTATGTCCATATGTAGTGGAACTTCGGCGGGAAGTAAATGAGTTTTATACAGAGAGACTGAGTTCCAAATTGTTTTTAATTCTGCAATATATTCATAGCTGATTACGGTTTTTGTGTAGTAAAACCAACACGTCAGGTGCGTGGTACAAATTATATTATCATACCATGTGCATGTTGGTAAGGAGTGCGTCTTTAAATGTGAATGTAGAAACACCTAACCATACTAGATGATCTGTGACATAGCATGTCCTGACGAAACTACATTGTCTCTTTTTATTCAAGAATGTTTGTTGTGTCGTGGTTAAATCAGGTAGCGGGAATTGTAGCGAATGCATTTTTATTGTTGCTGTTCTGATTTGGGAGGATGTTTGTAGGATTTGTATTATCTGTTAGGAAGAGTAGGAGGAGCACATGTACATTGTCGAAAATAATAGTCATAGTATAATTTGATATGCTGAAGATTATCAGATGTGGTTTATGCATGTCTGTAACGTTTGGCTTGTTTTCTCCTTGTGTGGAGTGACAAAACAAGATATATGCTTGGCTGTTCAAATTATATGTTCTACATAGCAAAGTAGCAGAAGTTGCCTGAATATTATGAATTAAAGTGTTTGTGAAATCTGTAACTATATTATGCTCTCAAATTTAATTAATTCCTATGGAGCTCAAACTGTACAATGTTCATTCATTCTGTAAGCATTCAAGTTCTGTCCATCAGGTTCCTGTTCGGAAATTAAGTGGAGCAGGAGAGCAAAATGTAGCTGAGGTATTGTGTGAGGCTCAGTTGTCAGAAAGTTTTGTCATGTTTTGCTGCAGAAACCATGTATTTATTTACATCCTGCTACTTTGCCTTATTGTCAAAATTCCCTTTATAAAAACTTATTGACAGTAATGTGGCCATGTATTTGAACAACTAGTATTTTGTCTCATAATGCCATCTTCATCAAAACTGTGGAGTTCTTTATTTACCCATACTATACCCAGCATTAATGTAATGAAATATAATATGTCACTGCTTTTACATTTAATGGAGAAATATGAAAGTACATTTAGATCCACGAACAATATTTATTTTAACTTCACAGGTGCTGTTGCAGATATCTGTTGGTAGTTTAACTGCAGCGAAGTATTGGTCCAAGGAGAGATAAAAGTAACTGTTCATGGTATTATAAATTTTTGTGAAGTTATATACTAAATTTACGTTCTGTTTTTTTACATGTAGTTGGAAGAAGGGAATTAATTTTATAATTAGGTTATTTTGGCACCTATATTTTGTCATCTGTAGTTTGTCATGTGCACAATTATTGTACTATACATTAAATTACATGTGCCTACCACAGGATACATATATCAGGAAAGCCCATACTTGGTTAATATTTCTTACAAGAGGTCCTCCTGTTATGAATGGTTTCTGATTCAAAAGTTTGTTCATAAGTCTTTGATACTGAGAACTTGTTTTCCTATACACACAGATTTATAGCAGTTGGATTCTGGAACCAGCCTAAAATAGCTAATGTAAGTAGTAATTAAGTCAAAATGTATTACACACAAAATGGTTCAGTTGTAATGCCAGTAAAGAAATAAAGGATGAAAGTTGGTTTAAAAAACCTAAAACCAGAGTTGTAGCAGTTTTTACAAGCCGAGTCATGCCTTCTTTTCCTTGTAATTTCTGTTGTGAAACAACCACAGGGCATAGAAGGAATCTACAAGTTCACCAGTGTAATGTAAATATGAAGAGCTAGGTTTCTGAGCTCTTTTGGTGTGATATGTAGTGGCCCTCTATGCTGATTGGGATAAGTTACTGTGGTGATCATTTTGTCCACTTATAGATGTTGGAAGAGATATATGAAGATAACCTAATAGGTGATCCAAATGATTTGGATGAGATAATAGAGCAACAAGGCGATGCGCTGCTTGATGAGGCAGAAGAAGAAGAAGAGACTGAAGGCAATGCCAATAATGGTACTCTCTTGATATCATATGTTTAGTATGGCATCTTACATATATAAGTAGAATTTTAATGCCAATGAAATATTATTCATGTAGTTTATTTTGTGTTAACATTAAATCATGATCTGGGAGCTGGGATAATGTGCTGTGGTGACCAGGCTGTAGACTGTACCATGTAGGGTTCAGTTCTCAGCAGTCCAGCTCTGGAGCGCACCCAGTGGGGTAAAGCAGTCGGTTACCTTTAATATTTAGTATATTGCTTGTCTCCTCTTTCAACAAACAGAGACTAGATGTGGTCAAGCAAACAGCATTCCTGTTTTATATTTGAGTGATCCATAGTTAAAATCTTGACATGAAGACTAGCTAACGTATAAAGTATATAGAGTAGACAGCAGTCTAAACACTACTAAGTTCTTTATTAGCTATTGGTGGAATTCAGCTATTAACCATGTGTTTTGGCCTATCTAGTGGCCATCATCAGGTTACTTCTTAGCTTAAAGAGTTTTGTACAGTGTGTAAGAGGCTAATTTGGTGATGAGATCGCAATCATCTTAACATAAAGCAAGCTATATAAGTCTTCTAGTATATGGTTAGTAATTCAAATGAATCAACCAACTAGATGCAGCAATTAATTATGGGTTTATTGTTTGTCGTTCAGATACTGCTCAACTTATTTTGGGCATCCTTATGCCCATCATCAGGAGCCTATCAACTGCAGCAGCAGCCTCTGGTCTACCGTAGGAACGTGGTGGTAGCAGTGCTGTTGGCCGTGGTCTACTTTATATGTGACCACGGCCAACAGCACTGCTACCACCATGTTCCTATGGTAAACCAGAGGCCGCTGCTGCAGTTGATAGGGTCCTGATGATGGGCATAGGGATGCCCGAAACATGTTGAGCTGTATCTAAATGACAAACAATAAGCCAATAATTAATTGCTGCATCTAGTTGGTTGATTTGTTTGAATGTGTGAAGATGCACAGAACTACAAACCCTAAATGGTTAGTAATGTACGCTGTATTGCCATGAATGGCATATGTGCTGGGTAGGTTGCCTTGTAGCTGAGTCTAGTATGCAGGGTGAAATGGATACTGCTTTGAGGTGAGACACCCCAGTTGTCTGTATCTAAATATAAAGTAGACAGCAGTCTAAACACAACTGAGTTCTTTATTAGCTATTGGTGGAATTCAGCTATTAACTACATGATTCGGCCTATCGGCCATCACCAGGTTACTTAGCTTAAAGAGTTTTGTACAGTGTGTAAGAGGCTAATTTGATGATGCGATCGCAATCATCTTAACATTTCACTCTGCATACTACACTCAGCTACAAGGCAACCTACCCAGCACATATGCCATTCATGGCAATACAGCGTACATTACTAACCATGTACCAGAAGACTTATATAACTTGCTTTATGTTAAGATGATTGCGACCTCATCATCAAATTAGCCTCTTACACACTGTACAAAACTCTTTAAGCTAAGAAGTAACCTGATGATGGCCACTAGATAGGCCGAAACATGTAGTTAATAGCTGAATTCCACCAATATCTAATAAAGAACTTGGTTGTGTTCAGGCTGCTGTCTACTTTATATACTTTATATTTAGAAACACACAACGGGGGTGTCACTTCAGAATCACTAGCTAACCTGCCCGAACTTTCCTTGTCACTTTTAGTCTGGCGAGGCGAACTCCTGAATAAAACTTGAAATTTGACCACAAGTGTGTAATTTAGCATACCATTTGATGCTATATAGTCTGAACTACTGATAGCATTAAAAAAGATGGCTAACGTACATGTAACGTAACATTGTGCACATTTGCGTTATGTTTATACCTTGTGAGCTATCCTAACAGCCACATACCATTTCATTTGAAGAGAGTGCTTTTATGGCCCTTTAATATCTCTGGAAACAATAAAACATACTTTGGTCTTTATGTAAAGTACCCAATATTTTGCCCAATTTTAACCAAACGTGAAGTTTCTTAATAGGTTTTCATAAAACCTCAAATTTCACAGAATCCATCCATTGGGAGCTGCGCTATGCATGTGGACAGATGGAAGGACTGATAAAGATCCTGATACAGTTTCACTCACAGAGAGTGCTTTTTTATGATGATTTAATTTCACTGGCAGCAATGAAACGTACTTAGGTCTTCATGTTTAGTACCCAATATTTTTTATTGATTTTAACCAAATTTAGAAATTATTGACAGATTTTTATGAATGTACCCAAGATCAAATTTCATGGTAATCCATCCAGTGGGAGGTAGACTGATACGTGCGGACAGACAGATGGACAGGCATTATGAAATGAACAGACACTTTTTGTGTCTATTCAAACACACCTAATAAGTACACACTGAGAAACTGGGGACCAGGGTAATAGTGACCTTTTTGAGTTGTAAACAATATCAAAAATAAGTACACGGCAATTTACGAACACTCTTAAAAATCCCAGACTTATGTTTGTGAGGCATTTGATTTGAATCTGAACTGAGCTTTTGTGTCGGTATTCTCAATCTGTGTATTTTAATGCTGAAACAATACTTCTACATAGCAGATCACATCTTGTACCATCAAGATTCTTACCTGCTCTCTTGTCTCTGTCTAGTGCTGAGCTTAATTATGGGTGGAGCTGTACCTTCACTTCCACTGTAAGCTTTCATGGCATGTGTAGGGACAACTTTACCTATTACTTCACTCTTCACGTTTATCTTTCCTTGTCATTCAAAGGTTTGCAACTTATTATATGAAGCAACATTGTTAAAGAAACTATGAGTTATTAAATTGAAATATGTTACTAATAAATATGTGCTTCTTTGTTTTTACAAGCTACATCTGATGATAATAAGAATTCTGATGCTACTAGAGTTGAACCTAAGAAACGAACTGTGAAGAATCCACGACCAAAATTAGATCCGGAGCGACTGAAAGGTCCACGTGGTGTTGCTGTTATAGCAGATGCATTCAAAGACTTTAAATTCCATGGCAAGGGTTACGAAAAGGTGGATCTCAATAGGGTGATGAAGAGACTAGAGCACTGGGCGCATCGTCTGTATCCTCGTTTTCAGTTTGATGATTGTTTAGATAAGATTGAAAAACTAGGGCAGAAGAAACCTGTGCAGGTAAATAGATAATAGTTTACACTTTATCAAAGTTTAACTCTTTAAGAGCTTGTGTGACACTGTGCCTGGCCTGTTGGCTACTTTTAAGTGGCAGCAAGTCCATGCTGTTCCAGATGTCTTATACTTAATTTTTTTGGTGTATGTTGATAAATGAAAAGTGTTGTTGGTAAAAGAAAGATGACAGAAGAGCATAAGCCTGCCACCTGTTCATGAAAAGATGAAATACTTATTCTGAAATGAACTTCATATCTAAGAAATATGGTACGGTTTTTGGACATACAGCCAACCACATTGTTGTGTGATGTTATTAGTTTGTGGGTTAAGGATAGCTGACATTACATGTCATGGAGGTTTAAAGGCTTGTAGCAAGTGTGACAAAGGGGGATGCAATACCTTTCAAATTTATTGATGCAAGGTGTGGCTGGAATATGAAAAGGGGGGGAACTTTGGAATTTGCATTATAATGAATAGTTTAGTTCCATATTTCAACCTAAATTATTTTATTAACCTATTTTGAGTAATTAAATTAGATTAAAGGGAAGGGTACTGAACAAACCTTGAATCCCAGCTGTCTTCATTATGTTGTGCATTCGATTAACTAACTGTATAGAGTAGAGTCACTGAGAAGCTGACAGTCACTTATTACTCTGTTAAGAAATTCCTGACCTATTATGAAACCCGAAGGTTTATTACCATGCACTAAAGAGCCCACCACAGCATCTTCGTGAGCCAGAAGAATCCATGTCTTTAAAATCAACTTTAATATTATCCTGCCTAAGTTTCATTCTTCCAGTTGATCTGTTTACATGGTTTGTCGAAAGTGTAAGATTTATATTTCATCCCTGCTTCTTCTACATCCTGGTCTTCTGGGATGTGATGCATCACTGAATAAGTTGTTCCCTGACATTTCAGAGGAACCACTGTAAAAAGCTATTTTGCACACCTCAATTGCATTGTCCTTTGTATGTTACATATACAAATGTACTTTCATGAAGAAAATCATACTGCTTAGAGACAACTTATTTTCCATTGTATTTTATTAAAGATTCACTTCATAGAAAGTTATGTACAGAAGTACAGGTTGATATCATGTAAAGTTTTTCTTATTTTTATTTTATGAGCTGTTCCTAGGACTATTAATGATGTTCATTTTGAGTTGCACTTGAAATTGAGATTGTGTTCAACAGACACAAAGCAGAATGCAATGTATTTGACCCTGTAATAGTGTAATCACTCTATACCAAGTGTCATTAAAATCCACTAGTTTCGGTGATGAAGTGAAGGGATTGACCAAAGGACAGACATTGCTGCCCCACTATTGTCTGAATTTCATGTATTTCAAACAAATAATGCATTAGATAATAGAAAATCCACACTTATCTGCACTGATGTATCTTGATAGGTATATGTGAAAAAAATACGCATGGGATTGGAAAGTGTAGACGAGCCTGTGGTGTTGCTTGATGACATCGATGAGCCTGAAATTAATGATGAAGCACCACTTGATGCTTTTGATGAACTTTTAAGTCAGCAGTTATCACAAGTTAGACCGGAAAACCAAACTCATGCAGCCACTCCTTCACAAGTACTATCACTGCCATATCAGTCAGTAGCAATTCAGTCAACAGTAAGTATATGGTAACATTCTTTTTATGAGTTAATGAAATCCAGCAAGTAGTTTGTAAGTATAATTTTTAGTGCCAAACTGAGACTGTTCACTTGGGGTCACTGAAATTGAATGTTAAATGAGGCAAAACCTTAGATAAAGTAAGTTACATTGTATAATACTTGATGAAGAAATGCCTTTGTGACAAAAACACTTACCGTGTTTGAATGTTATGTGCTTTGGGGCTCAAAACACATAAAATGTGAAACATCTGGCCAAATGCTGGATTGGACTGGAAGCCCAAACTGAAGCTGTAGCAATGTGATGACCGACTTCAGGCTTACTGTACACTCGGAGGCTACAGATATTTGTGGAACGGTAGTGGAGTAATGATTGGCAGGGGAAAAATGCAATACTTCAAGAAGAATCTGCTCTAGTGCTGCAATTTACACTACACATCCACATGGATATCCCTTGAATTTAACCCAGTAATCTGGGGATAAGCCAATCTCTCAAGCCTACCGTATTTACTCACATAGAAGACCAGGATTTTTCTCTAATTGTCTGAAAAATAAGTGAATTGCCTGTTAATCATGCATGAATTTAAAAGCATTTTCTACAGGTCTTTTCCTGAAAAGTGAAGGTTGTGGAGTGGGGTCATTTTGTATTTGGATATATGTTGTGTTACTATAAAATTATTCTGAATTGAAGATATTGGAAAGCATGTCGTGGTCTAAGACTCATTAATGTGATACAAATAGCATTTTGTGTAACAGTTTATATTTGGTTGTAGGAGCTGACTGCTGAGCAGAGAGAACGTATGCTGAGAAATAAGTTAATAGCAGAGGAGAGGAGACTTGCAAGAATGAAAGCAAGATGTGAAATACAGACGGATGTTGAGATGGAGCTGTCCACAGTTGAAGTAGTACCAGTCCAGCCATCTCCTGCCATTTCAGTATCAAATAATGAGACCATTACCTCAACTTCTGAAATTAATACTAATAGCAATGAGGCAACTTACGCTGAAGAGGCAAATGTACCCTCTACCAACGTAGTTTGCTCTGCCCATGCCACCTGTGAAAATGAAGAAACCAGTGTTTTTTGCAAGGAAGTTGAATTTGAGGGAAACAACACAGTTTCTGCACTGGTTGATAATGAAGAGGACACCATTTCCAAACAAACTGAATTGGGTAAAATCACTGCTTCCCAACTAGATGATGCAGAAGAGACCAGCTTATCTTCTGCACCAGTTAATACTGAACAGACTGACATAGCTGTCATGTCTGTTAGTACTGAAGAGGTCAGCACCATTTCTGGACCAGTTGTTGGTGAAGAAACCAATGCAGTTTGCGTACTAGATGAATCTGAACGGACCTCTGCCTCCTCCATGCCAGTTCTTGGCAAAGAGACATGTCAATTCTCTGCCATTTGATGCTGATGCCCCTTCCATGTCCATGTATAATGAAGAACTTGGTGTAACTTCCATGCCTTATGACATTGAAGAAATGTATGCCATTGTTGTGCCCACTGATAGTGAAGCAACTGATGTCACTTCTATGTCTGTTCATACTGAAGAGATTGACACAGCTTCTGTACTTGTTAATACTAAAGAGAGTGATGTCACATGTAAGCCTGTTGATGCTGAATATAGCACCTAATCTTTATGACTTGTAGCAGGAGACAGAATTTAATAGACTGATAAATACTGATTGGAATTAAGATCTACTTGTGTTGCTTATAGATAAAGGTTGTGCTGGAGAATGTAACTTCTTAATTAAGGTTAATGAAGGTATGGTGTTTCAGATATTACCATATGTACCTAAATAAAAGATTACCCCTTCCCCTTCCAACAATCTTAAATTCTCAAGAAATTATCTATACAGAAAATTTTTAACTTTTTGTGCAATTATAAGGTGGTCCCCAATTTTTCAGACATATTTTGTGAAAATTATTGTTTTATATTTTGGTAAATACATTATGCTGTTTTGGACATTAGCATGACAAGTGCTTTGAGAAGAAGATGGAATTTTCATTGCTAACATAAATTACAGCATTGTAGTATACTGTAATAATGTACCATAGGTCATGTTTTTGTAGCACTGGTAAGTGTATGATGTGCAAGTCAACCTTGTGTGATGAACACAGCTTCCTTTAAATATTTGTTTCATTGATAGATATTTGTGTCTTTTCATGTTGGTACAATTCTGCCACATTAGAAAGCATACTAATTGATATGAACAGAACTGTTCTTGGAACTACATTGTGTGTGCTAGCCTCATTTTTTTTTTTTTTGTTTAAAATGGAACTTCTAAGAGTAAGAAATTGAAGTTTCATATAGAAGTTGGGCTTTAAACCTTTTATTGGACCTTTCCACTTTCAGCACTGCATAATGGCACTGTGATTTGTCCAGAACCTAATTCTGTCTAGCAGGAAGATGCATTTTGTACATGAGCTGCATGTGTTTTGATAAAGTCTGTTGGAGTATGGTACATAAGGCAGGGGTGGCAATGAAACTTTTCTCTGTCAAATACTGTAAGTAACATAGTTGCACTTTGCATTTGATATAGGCATCAAATATGATCTTCAGTCAGGGGGAACATGCCAGAGGTTAGAAATTTCTTCTCTGTTAAAAAGGTTGAAGCAAAACGGTGGGATGACATGTTAAAATGTATCATTATGGAATTAAATTAAACACAGGAAAACTAGAGGAAGTGAAACAATGGTCTACATAACTAAGGTAACAGACACTGGCAGAAATTCTTAAATCAAGGAATATTGTACAAAGTTTAGAACATGGCAGTATATCATCTATTCATTAAGACTTTAAACGCAAGTGTCAAAAAATATATTCTTCACTACAGAGTGTTTTGATGTAAGAAGAGGTCATTCATATATACTTTGTGTGATATGGTGGCTAAAGTTTCACAAAGTTTTATCTTTATCAGTAACCATAATTATAAATGTTTGCATATGATATCCTGGTGTGTAACTGATATGAATAAACAAACCAATATCATTCTCATATCTTCACTAGAAAACAAGAGTCTATGTGTCTAATTGAGCAACATGTTTTGACCTATATAAGTTCATCTTCAGTCTCTCATCTTTAAAGAACACACTGAGGAGATAACCTCAATGTGTTCTTTAAAGTTATGTAAGAAATTTACTTCCTTATTGTATTCATTAAAGTTGTGTAAGAGCCTGATGATGGCCTAATTTAGGTAGAACATGTTGCTCAATGAGACACATAGACTCTCTTTTATAGTAGAGGTTGTGACTGATAATGATTTGTTTATTCATGCTGTAGTTTTAATTAAAGAAATAATGCTTTTACTGACGTGTAATATGTATTTGTGAGAGTTATAATGCTGTATAATAAGCTTAGGATATGGCAAAATTCGAATTTTATACTTCAGACATTTTTGTTTGAGACAATTATCATTATTTATTTTTTTATTTGTTCCCTTATATGATTCTTTTCTCATTCATGCATTGCGGTATATTGACATGTATATAAATTTTTCAACTTTTAAATTTATGTTTGTGCTCTACTGTTTAGGCTGTTATATTGGCTAAGGCTCGCTGTAGAATTGAAATTTAGTTTTGATGTACTTGGAACAGACCTGTGTGGAAGTTTCGAATATGAAATTCTTGAGACAATGTTGAAAAGTATTTCAGGATTGTGCTTCCAGTAAACATATATGATATTATGGAACAATAAACGTGTACAAATCTGTTCTTGCCAATCATAGTTTAAGTTGTATGACTTGTAAGTTTCTATTACATCCAATCATATGAGCTAAATTATCAAAAGCTGTAACAGTACAGCTACAACAGAAACACTGGTGAGTACATGTTTCAGCACAGCATTGCCGTGCTTATCTTCACATAGTTAAATGACAATATCTACCAGCACAAAAATAACACATTGCAGTGCTGCTGAAGATTGAGGTTTTTAAGGGGTGTGATGGTGTGTGAGTGGTTCCAGAAAGTTGGAAGGATCATGGCGTCTTCGTCTTCAAGGTTAACTTGGGCTGCTTAACCGTTTATGATGAAGGCACCACGATCGTTCGAAATTTCGGGAACCACTCGCCCAAATATCACATCTCACAGACGACCGTACTATTGAACTACATTTAAATTCCGTTTTTGTTCGCTCGTTATATATAATCTGTACAAGGGCAGAAGGTTGTCTCTGATTACAGACAATTTCCATGGTCATGTCCTGGTCTTCGACCTATCGAATGGAAATTGTCGTTCCGGTGATTACAAGCGTGGTTGAATTGTGGCACGAAACTTTTTGCATATTTTTGGAGTCGTTTAACAATTAGCAATAAAACGTGAACTAGAACTGTTAGTTGCTTACACTAGGTAAGTGTAGCGTTATATGTACGATCAGGTTTAGTGCTCAATTAACATATTTGAGGTTATGTGGAACAGGAATTTGAATTCTTAGGAATTCTGCAAGGCGTTACTTCCCTATTTCCAATAAACGCTTCGAAGATTGTAGACAAACGAAGAGGAGCCATACTACTTCTTAGATGTTACCCGCCTGCACATGAGTCCAAACCATCGTTAAGTCATATGCCATAGGAAAGTTTCCGTAATGAAGTGAGGTACACTGTCAACATACGTTTAACGTATATAAATTCGTAATCAGACATGAATTCAGGATTTTTCTGTGATTACTAGATGTAACATATTCTAAGACTTTTTTTTTAATACATAACGAAGTTCGTTATTCCATGTATCCGCTAAATGAAAATTTCCTATAGAGAAGAGACTGGACACATATTCAGATAGGAACTAAGTTTAAAGTATCGACAGTTGCTTCGTTTTTATTTATGTTATTCACAATTCATGGTAAAGATTTCATGTAGGTATGTATATTGACGTACAATTGCACATACTCATACTTCAGATACATTGTACTGGCTTAAACTTTTGTGTATATGAAATACTAATGACTCATTTGTGAGTAATACATTAAATATTAATTTAGTTATATTTTCAGGAATATAATTTAACTGCATGGGCGTTTCAGAATTTCTGTACTCTGTTATATCTAGCTTCCTCAAGTATATTAGAAAATACAGCTAGTGATGAAATTGGTCTGTCAGTTGATATGCAGCAGACTAATTTATTCTATTTATACACAAATTGCACATCAGAATATCTAAGTACTTTTTGAAAACTGACACTGGTGTTGGATGATTACAAATAGATTTGGCAGGGTTGTCACCCTTCTCCCCCATTTCTTGGAGACTACCAAAGTTGCAGAAGCCTTCAGCAGACATTATCAAGCCACTCTGGGTTCAAGCCCCAGAAAGCTGTCTAACCAAATATTTCCACCAGCAGCACAAGTCATCGTGACCAAGTCAAGGCTGTCAGCCAAGGCAGGAAAATTGTGAGCTTAAGCAATGATCCCAGTTACAATTATAAGCAGTGGTTCACAAATTTTCCAAAAATCTATGAGCCACCTTAAAATTCTATTTGCAGAAGGGTGGCATGAAGCAAGTTGCATACTTAGGGCACATGAATATTAAGTACCACACAAAATGTTTAGTTTCCTGGATAATGTGGCACCTAGGATTTGTACACCCCTGGTTATAAGGTTTCCATTCCACCAGCCCAGCAGCGTGTTCACTATGCATGTATTATCAGCATATGTATGTAGAAGCATAATTGGCATAAATGAAAGGGAATGTTGGTCTCTACTATAGGCATAGATTGGGGTATCTCATTGTCCCAATCATATATATATATATATGTGTGTGTGTGTGTGTGTGTCTTCTGGTCTGTTTCATAGATATAGACAGTAGGACATTTCTTGATATCTGTTACAGGCATATGTAGAGGATTGTCCCATGGTCTCTGTTATGGAAGAATGTAGAGAGACATCTCTTAGTCTGTATTGTATAAACATGTGTAAAAGAGTCTCTTGGTCATGTATATGCTAGGGTACCACTTACTGTAGGCTGTTAAAATGTTGATGTGCCTTAGGTTTAACAGTATTTTGTGGCCTGCAAATGGATACAGTATAAGTGAATGCTTGTAGGGGCTGCAGCAGGGGCAAGTATAGAGGGGCATCTTGGTAGATACTGTGTTACTGGCTTTTGTAGATAGGAATATGTAAAGGCTGTAGTTGAAATTCTGGGTGCTGTTCCTGTGAAGTCATTGCATGGTTGCACAGTGTAGAAGTCTCGCTTAACCGTCTACATGGAGGTTAGCATTTGTGCAGCTGTTCTGATATTCCTTGTTAATAGCTACTGTGCTTTCCAGGTTATTGGCAGAATCATGAGCAGAAAAGAAGCTTTATCACAGTTCATTCAGCAGATCCATGGTAGGCCAGTAGTCGTGAAGTTGAACAGTGGTGTTGATTATCGAGGTAAGACTGATTTCTTAGGCTATTAAAGTGTTGACTGTCAGGTCATTTACCGTGATTTTAAAAGTATTTTGTGATGTGCTGACAGATGTAAAATATATCTTTCCAGTTCTGGTGGTATAAATTATTTGACATAGGTACAGGGGAGAGATGCAAAAAAATCTGCTGCTGATGTTCAGATGTTTTAGTTTCTTCTTCTTCTTCTGTGGTTTTATGGTCCTTGTAGTTTGACCTTAGCCTCCCTAATGACATCCATCCATTCTGATTAGTCCTGGGCTTTTCTTTTCCATCCTTTAATACCTATCATTATAAGGTCTGCCTGTATGTCATCAAGCCATCGTAACTTTGGTCTCCCAGCCTTCCTTTTACCCTTGAGTTTGGCATCTATGGCAACCTTGGGAATTCTGTTAATTTCCTTTCTTATTAAATGGCCCAGCCCTTCAAGTCTTTTAATCTTGATGTCTGTTACTATATCTGATGTCTCATTCAGGTAAAGTCCAGATTTCACTACTATAAACTACCGTGGGTTTTGTAAATCCTTATTTTGAGTTTCTGAGATATTTATCTGGCTTTCATTATGTTGACAAACGCTTTTAGGCAACAATTACCTGAGGTAGTTCAATTTTTTATCTCTATTATGGTATTATTATAAATAACAAGTGAACCTAGATATGTAAGACATTGTACTTCCGCATAGGGTACATTGTTTAGAATCACCTTAATTGTGTTATTAGTATAGTTCTTTATATTTTTCATGAATTCAATTTTATTACGATTGATATCCAATCCAACTAACTTTACTTCCATCTGGAGATGGTATAAAACTTAATTGAAAGAATCTATATTTCTAGTTAAGATCACAATATCATCAGCATGTGCTAAATATTGTCTAGTTCAGTTAAAAATTGATTCTCCTGGATTAATAATGGTTTTCCTTCTTTTCAAGGTAAATTTTCAATAAGTGTTTGATAGAGTCATTTTTGTAAGGTTGATTGAGTAGCTTGTTTGGGATTCCAAACTCTGCCATAGCTTCAGAGATATAAACTCTATTGATACTATCAAAAGTCTGTTTAAAGCAACGTTTACTTACTCCATGGAGTAGAGTCCTTCTTGAGAAGCTAACCACTTCTCAACTAGTTAAAGAAATTTCCTACATTTTATGGAACCTGAAGGTTCATTATTGCATTCACAAGGGCTTGCCACCTGTCCATATCTTGAGCCAGATCGATCCAGTCCATGCCCCCACATTCCACTTCCTGAAGATCCATCCTAATATCATTATCCCATCTACGCCTTGGTCTTCCAAGTGGTCTGTTTCGCTCAGGTTTCCCCACCAAAACCCTTTATACAAATCTCCTCTTCCATCATGCATGCTACATACCCCGCCCATCTAACTTTTCTTGGTTTGATCACGCAAACCATATTGGGTGAGGAGTACAGATCATGAAGCTACTCATTATGCAGTTTTCTCCACTTCCCTGTTACTTAGTCCCTCTTAGGCCTAAATATTCTCCTTAGCACCCTAATCTCAAACACCCTCATTCTTCTTTTCCCCTCACTATGAGCGTCCAAGTTTCACACCCATACAAAACAATGGGGAAATTATAGTTCTGTATATCTTAACCCTTTAAAACCAGAATTAAATCCCATCTGCTATTTGCTGGCATTATTAGGAGCTCACCATTTTCTCCACGTTAGCAGGATAAGGGTTAAATTATTAACCTTTAGGCGACTAATGTCACATATATATGGAGCACCCATT
>Ga0268261_10001358_pt1 | contig 16702 bp, 4 predicted proteins | sample TergutNc150P1_FD_190353 | JGI IMG/M metagenome (GOLD analysis project Ga0268261, IMG submission 190353) | Nasutitermes corniger P1 segment gut microbial community from laboratory colony in Florida, USA - Nc150 P1 (SPAdes) (version 2) | ecosystem: Host-associated > Arthropoda: Insects > Digestive...
TTCCAGTTTTAAGGGTCTCAAAAGTCCCAGGCAGAGAACGGAGGATAATATTAATATGGATCTTTAGGAAGTGGGATGGGTGTTATGGACAGGATCGACTTGGCTCAAGATAGGAACAGCTTGTGGGCACTTGTGAATGTGGTAATGAACATTCCGGTTCCATAAAATGCGGGGAATTCCTTGACTAGCTGCAAACCGGTTACATTCTCAAAAAGGACTCTGCTCCATGGAATAAGTAAGTAAGTAAGTAAGTTAGTTATTTAGTAAATAAATAAGTTAAGTAGGTAATGGTCTACAAAATAACCAAAGATTTCTGTTGATTTTATTCTCGTGTATACTAGACCGAAAGTCAGAACCCTGTAGAGTACGGGAGGGCCCAATGCCAGTAATTTACATCTATATAGAACATGCAGATTTTCTGTCTATTTCTGTTGGTCTGCAGTTCTGAAGGAGACACACGGCTTACAACCACATCATTCTGCTGAGAAGACAGCTTGTTCTAAACAAACAAAATTTTTGTTTTAACTTACGTCACCAATTTATACCACTTCTTAATTTGCGCCTTCTCATTTTTGCTTTAACACACATCACCAATTTATACATCTTAATTTATGCCTTCTCATTTTTGCCGTAACCCACGTCACCAATTTATACCACTTCTTAATTTGCGCCTTCTCATTTTTACTTTAACGCACATCACCAAATTATACCACTCCCTAATTTACGAAAAATCACTTTTGCTTCAACCCATATCACCAATTTATACCACTTCTTAATTTGCGCCTTCTCATTTTTGCTTTGACCCACATCACCAATTTATACCACTTCTTAATTTATGCCTACTCATTTTTGCTGTAACCCACGTCACCAATTTATATAACTTCTTAATTTGCGCTTTCTTACTTTTTCTTTAACCCACATCACCAATTTACACAACTTCTTAATTTGCGCCTTCTCATTTTTGCTGTAACCCATATCACCAATTTATACCGCTCCTTAATTTACACCTTCTCATTTTTGCTTTAACCCACATCACCAATTTATACCACTTCATAATTTGCGCCTTCTCATTTTTGCTTTGACCCATATCAACAATTTATACTACCCCTTCATTTGCGCCTTTTCATTTTTGCTGTAACCCACACCACCAATATGAACAACTTTTTAATTTGCGCCTTCTCATTTTTGCTGTAACCCACATCACCAATTTATACCACTTCTTAATTTGCGCCTTCTCATATTTGCTGTGAACCACGTCACCAATTTATACCATTTCTTAATTTGCGCCTTCTAATTTTTGCTTTAACCAACATCACCAATTTATACATCTTAATTTACGCCTTCTCATTTTTGCCGTAACCCACGTCACCAAATTTTACCACTTCTTAATTTGCGCCTTCTCATTTTTGCTTTAACACACATCACCAATTTATACCACTACTTAATTTACCAAAACTAACTTTTGCTTCAACCCATATCACCAATTTATACTACTTCTTAATTTGCGCATTCTCATTTTTGCTTTGACCAAAATCACCAATTTATACCACTTCTTAATTTATGCCTACTCATTTTTGCTGTAACCCACGTCACCAATATATACAACTTCTTAATTTGCGCTTTCTCATTTTTGCTTTAACCCACATCACCATTTTATACCACTTCTTAATTTGCGCCTTCTCTTTTTTGCTTTAACCCACATCACCAATTTATACCACTTCTTAATTTGCGCCTTCTCATTTTTGCTTTGACCCATATCAACAATTTATACTACTTCTTCATTTGCGCATTTTCATTTTTTCTGTAACCCACATCACCAATGTGTACAACTTTTTAATGTGCGCCTTCTCATATTTGCTGTAACCCATATCACCAATTTATGCCACTTCTTAATTTGCGCCTTCTCATATTTGCTGTAAACCACGTCATCAATTTATACCATTTCTTAATTTGCGCCTTCTCATTTTTGCTTTAACCCACATCACCAATTTCTACGACAACTTAATTTACGCCTTCTCATTTTTTCTGTAACCCAAGTCACCAATTTATATCACTACGTAATTTGCGCCTTCTCATTTTTACTTTAACCCACATCACTAATTTATACAACTTCTTCAATTGCGCCTTTTCATTTTTGCTGTAACCCACATCACCAATGTGTACAACTTCTTAATTTGCTCCTTATAATTTTTGCTGTAACCCACATCACCAATGTATACAACTTCTTAATTTGCGCCTTCTCATTTTTGCTGTAGCCCACGTCACCAATTTATACCACATCTTAACTTGCACCTTCTCAGTTTTGTTTTAACCCACGTCACCGATTTACACAATTTCTTAATTTGCGTCTTCTAATTTTTTACCTTATATCTCTCCAATACCGTTTTACACAGACTTACGGTACAAATCTTATTCTGTACACAACACACAATCAGCAGTCAATTCAACATACAACATTATGCGGAATAACAATAATTAACGCCACATTGTATTACAAACACTATCACGGTTCATTAACAGTTGTATTCATCTCTTTGTCATTTCAGTAAGCCACATTTTTGCGGTTTACAGAACATAGTTATTCCCAGCTACATGTTACTAATAATGAAAAATCTGTAGTTGCATTTGTTCCTTCCCTTCTGTCTGTAAGCTTGAATACAGCAACTGCAGTAACTGTACAGTGCCACTGCTTAATTGATCAGCACTTCATATGTTGGGGTCTAACTACACCAGTTCTTAACCTCTGCACTGGAAGGAGGTAAGTATTTAACTCTTTAAACGCCGAGATAAATTCAATCTGCCATCTGCTGGGCATTATTAGGAATTCACCCTATTCTCCTCGTTAGCAGGATATGGGTTAACTTCTGGCCGGCCCACTTTAACCCGGAAATGTACCCCTGTATAGTACGAAAATTAATGTACGTTTGTTCCGGAGCTTCTGTCTAGACTGTCCAGCCAGTTGGCTAGTCAACTTGTGCCTACGAAAAGGGGTAACGAGGAAATATATTCAGATCTAATTCCATGACATTACAGTAGAAATTATAAAAATCACAAATACTGAATTAGCATAATAACATATTTTAAAAAATTCAAGAAATATACTTTCATGTAAAGTGTAGTAATATTTATAGTTTACCTACCTACCAAATTTTTGTTACTTTTATTTTTGAAAACAACACAAAAAGTTTGATTCGTAGGGCAGGGAATATCGCGATTGGGATATGTAAGGAAGAATGTAGAATGAATATCGTTACGTCGTATGTATGGCAGCGAAATACCGCAGTAGCTCTTGAAGCAATAAAGAATTACTCGCGTTAGACTGGATAAAAATTATTTTGGACTTTCATATTCTGCAGTATCAAAGATTAAGTTACAATGACTTTGACCCCAAACTTTATAATTGTTTTTATCATTGTTGCAAAATCAATTGGATCACCTGACAAACTGAAACTTAACAGATCAATTGCGTCTGATATTTGCTTTTAAATGAATTAGCATTTAAGCTCTCCGCGTGTTTACCCGAACGGTTAATCTTTATTGATTAGTGTTTATCAGTGTGATAAATAAGACAAGTACTTGATAAATCCATGTTGCTGCAGAATTCAATGTCACTTGAAGGTCAAGTATGACACACCAATTTATATCTTTAATGTACCCACGTGTTAACACACCTGCCACATCTTCTATTAGCAATAAGTAAATATAAAACGTACAATGTACTAAAATGTACAAAAGGTAGAGGGAATGGCGGTATATACTGCTCGTCCTTCATCTTGGAGGTAGGACGTCTTTTGCTGTTTCAAGTCCCAGGCCTTTATTCCCGGCACCCATTTAAAAGTAGGCTGTATGGGCTCCGTATTATATTGGCATTCGTCGTACAAAGAAAATATTCTTCACTTTTCTAGGAATCAAACCAAGGTCCTTCGGTTTCACAACCTGTAGCCTCGTCAAGATACTAATTGTGCTCTACCGGCTCCAATTACTAGCACTTTCGTTGTTCATAAAGCAGAAGAGGTGTTGCATGGAAATATATGCAGTTTAAAATTATCCTGCTTTGGGCTTCAAAACTGTCTTAGAAGAAGGAAGTATTGGAGTTACAGTGTTCAAATATTCTGCGGTTTTTATGGTAAAGCTTCTGATTAATATTCCTAACGGTGTTGGTTCGGATTTCCTTTCTTCTGCTCAAAACTTCATTTTGTAGTCCCTATCAGTGTCTGCCAGTGAACAGTAGCTTACGTCTACAGCTCGTGGCCACTTGTTCCTACCTCTCTATACGTAACACCGGTTTGGGTGCTCTCTTGAAATTGCTAGAAGTCACAATTTGTTTCTTCATGTCAGTCCGTCCGTCTGTCTGTAAGAAAAAAATCGCCTTCCAAATTGGAATTTCTATGAAATTCAGTATTTGAAGATTTTCCCAATATCTGTCAATATAAATCAATTGCCAATTAAATCTCACAACAATACCGATACATTACTGTAGGACCGATGTAAATTTGTAAAAATATCTGGCTGAATTATTTTTAGAATTGAAAGTATTTCAAACATAGATTATAGAGAACATCTAAACATATATTTTGTATTCAATAAATCTCTCCAGAAATGTGTGCCATGTATCAGATAAAGTGAAAAATATGATAGAACAACACATGCCACAAATTGTAACAAGGATCATGTGTTTTGTATGTTGGATAACAAAAGCTTCGGACACAGCAACAATATGCAATACGTATTGATTTACAGAGACACTAACGGTTACTGGAACGCGCCTCAATATTACGTTATACTAATATTGCCTGTCTAGTACACTAAAGAATTAACTTAGCAGTTAATACACAATTTCTAAATATCCTGTATACCCATTAGCAAATATATCAGTAATGTTCACCAGGGTCTGGGTCACGTGATCATATGAGACATTATTATGTTTGTGACCTTACACAAGGTCAAACAAAACACAGCTGAAATACTTTCAATTTGAAGTACCCAGAAAACAATTGCACGTACTTAGCGCACCATATAAGCACTATAATTCAACACTCAGTGCTGCAATTTCACAGTGCTGTGGATTTTTAAAATATGTACAAAACTGTACATACCTTCAGATTTTAACTGAAATTAAGTTAAAAATGCTACATACAGTGTTTTTTCACTTTGACACGTAAACATGTCATTGAGAAAGTAATTTGCGGATTATTTAATCTGTTTCTTTTTAAGATTGTTAATACAGAAATGACGCTTATATATATATATATATGTATATTGCATGTTTTGTTGCGTTTTTCTCTTCTTGTAGTTAATTAATTCTTTCACTTCACTTACAAATTTTTTTTGGAAGACTCTGTATATTTTACTCTGTATGAATTACATTCCAATATACAGTTCACACGTTATGTTATCCTGCCAACTGTTTCGTTACTCTTGACAGTATCAGACTTATCTCTTCGTAACAACTCGTAAATTCTCATGCAGATGCCACCCACAACTCAGTATGTCATTTTGAAGATAATCATCGACTGTCATATAGTATCAGACTTGGTGTTCATTGTTCACGAGTTATCGTGGTCTTTCACAGTTACTGCACTAGAATTTTGACATTATATCAGCAGATCGGGCAGAGTGTAATTTACTGAACACCAAAATTCGCTACATTCAAACACATATAAAAATATTCCTTTCATCTGGAACGTGACGCAGCTTCAGTACATAATGTTCTGCCGACATTTCCTGAACACTGAATTGTCCGAAATATTAGCAACATGTCGTCATATCCCAGAGGAAAGGAAGCTTCACATATACCGCTGCGAAAATCTAAAATTTTTAAAAATTTACCTTATTTAAAGTGTGTACTCGACCCCTCCGTTTCAAACTTCAACGAGTCTGACTTTCACTCGGCAGCTGATGGGTAAGGAAGTCGGGCGGGTGACGGCTTACCCTCACTGAGGTACTCGAGTTTGTCCTCATTGCGTAATGGAAATTGGTTGAACTGTGATTCCAATTAGGCCAAGATGGACATTCTAATTTTTTCTTCCATTTCATTCGTTACTCATCAACTATTCTTTCGAAATTGCAGTATCTAAATTGTTGGCAGTTTTGTTATATAAATCACAAATAAGTAAATTCATGTGTACATTTACCATCTCCCAAAACACTAAAACAGATTAGACAATGCTTCCCAGTTGATACCTAGAGCACACAAGTGTAACAAAATTCCATTAAAATCATTATTGTAAATACATATAAATTTGTGTCATGTAACTGACGCCAAATTTGGTTTATTGGCTATTATCGCAACAATACTCTAAATACACCGAATAATATCACAAATATTACACAGTTTAATAATCCTGATAATGTAAGTTAGAAGGCATATCATTTGCTCGTTGCCTGTCGTTATGTGCCCTTAGTAAAATAAAACAGCCAAAATTAATTACAAGTAATATGATGCACTAAAAGAGAGAAAATACACAGAACACAACACAACAAAACACCCCAGAAACAAAAATAGAAATTAATAACCGATATCGCCTGTTAACAAACGGAACAAATAAAGATTCCATTTTCGGAAATCCAAGTTCAACGAAAATCCATAAACTTCCTCTATTATTCGTACATTGTGTTATAAACTACGGAGTAATTCTAAAACGAATAAGAGCCACAGCAGAAAATGAACAGTACTGCATAAAATGTCTGGCAAAAAATGTTATTAAATTAAACTGCCAGAAACCAGAAACATAGAGAAAACAATTTAGGTTAGGTTGTGTTAGGTTAGGTTAGGTTAGGTTAGGTTAGGTTAAGTTAGTTTAAGTTAGGTTAGGTTAGGTTAGGTACTGCCAACACAATAACATATTCTACCATACATACCACACAAAAGATTAAAGAGACTAGAAAACTGTCATTAAATGTCTACACCACTCAACAAACTCTTTATATATCAGGAACTATTTGAACTAAGACAGAATGTACGATAAATGATAAATGCACAAGAGTGAAACACATTTTACATACAAAATTTACTTTAGAACACCATGATAAATATGTACTACAACAATCTTCCTGATGATACAGCTCACGGTGGTACTAGGATACTTATAACAGAAACAATCGGACACTGCGAATTGTGATCAAGAATCCATTCAGGCTACGTCAATAAAAGTGAAAGGATTTCCACATAAGATAACCATCACAGCCGTCCACACCAACACAATCTAAGAAAATGGAACATTTAGAGACAATATTTCAAACACTATGACCAATATTCTTCTTCCTTTCTTTTTTTCTTTTTCTTCTTCGTCATCATTAGGCCCTAATATTTCATGTATGGAAGTTTTTGCCTTCTCAGCTTCTTCCCTCCATTTAACTCTATCTTGGAACCAATTTTGTCCAATTATTTGTTTTCATATAATTTAAAACTTATTCCATATCTTTTACACATCTAATTTCTGGTCTTCCGGCTACGTAGAGTTATCAGTTTCCACGACTGATGGAAGTAGTTGAGAAGTTCACAGTCTTTGAACAGCGAAGTTTAAGTTCCTGTTTAAGGAGAAGAAGAGGAGGAAAAGCTGTTCATTCAGTCTGCTCAATACATTATGGGCAGTTTACTGGCAGTTAATTTTACTGCCAACTGTTAAGAACAAAAGTCGATGTTTCTCAAGCCAATTAGCAATTACTTACATGTACCAATTATTGTGCTGACAGATTGTCTGATTATTATCCTAAACAGAATTAACCACCTGAAACGTGTAATTGATATGCAGCATGTTTATTATAAGATAAGAACTGTATTTTTGGTTGCTCCGTTAAATTTCATGTTTCAAAATGCCAATTGTACAAATATGCAGATATTTGTTGTACTTGTTTCTCCAAGTGTTCGTAATAATTTTGCAATGCGAACAAAATACACTGAAACCTTACACACTCGCACGCGTTCATATATTCTCTTCATTTTGTAGATCACTATAAAGAAGATCCGTTTCCAATAAAAAACAGATCTTTTACCTGTGGCTCACTTAACTTTTGGTACCGGAGTTTTACATTTAAATTTTAGCACACCTGTATATAAAATGTGAATAATACAGGAAACAAAAAAGGTAGCATTATGAAATAAACGGCATTTTGAAGAGAAAAACGGAGAGTGTGCAGCATGTTTTAAATACTCAGTACTTATATTTGTTGAAAAAAATATATTAAATGCCAAATCTGGAGGGTAGCGGTATGCCCGTCCTATATATAGGACGCACGGTTCTTAAAGGTTAGTGACGTTTATCATCAGTTTCTGCTGTGCAGCACCGTGCGACAGAATGGTTAGTGAATCGTGAATGGGAAGGATCAGAAAGGTTCGGCCGTGAAATTATTTGATTTGCTATTGCGGGATGTGTCCGTAGAGACTGAGAGGAACCACGAAGAATGTGACTGAACACAGTCAATTAGTAAAGATGTTTGAACCTGGAGACTCAGAACATAAGTAACTAAACTGTTTCTGATCTGTGGGAGAGATAGAGTGTTGTGATCTGCAAAGTTGATGACGGGATTAGAAAAAACGTCATTTAAAACTGTAATTGGAAAATAGATGACGGGATTAGAAAAAAGTCCTTTAAAACTGTAATTGGAAAATAGATGACGGGATTAGAAGAAACGTCCTTTAAAACTGTAATTGGAAAATAGATGAAGGGATTAGAAAAAAGTCCTTTAAAACTGTAATTGGAAAATAGATGAAGGGATTAGAAAAAACGTCATTTAAAACTGTAATTGGAAAATAGATGACGAGATTAGAAGAAACGTCCTTTAAAACTGTAATTTGAAAAATAGATGACGGGATTAGAAAAACGTCCTTTAAAACTGTAACTGGAAAATAGATGACGGGATTAGAAAAAAGTCCTTTAAAACTGTAATTGGAAAATAGATGACGGCATTAGAAAAAACGTCCTTTAAAACTGTAATTGGAAAATATATGACGGGATTAGAAGAAACGTCCGTTAAAACTGTAATTTGAAAAATAGATGACGGGATTAGAAAAACGTCCTCTAAAACTGTAATTGGAAAATAGACGACGGGATTAGAAGAAACGTCCTTTAAAACTGTAATTGGAAAATATATGACGGGATTAGAAGAAACGTCCGTTAAAACTGTAATTGGAAAAATAGATGACGGGATTAGAAAAACGTCCTCTAAAACTGTAATTGGAAAATAGATGACGGGATTAGAAGAAACGTCCGTTAAAACTGTAATTGGAAAATACTTATTGTATAATGTGCAACATGTTTCGGCTTTAATTATGGGCCATAATCAGGTAAACGTAAGAATTTTCCATCAAATAACAATTGCACACAACACGTTATTACGGAACTGACTGATATCGCAACATCAACGAATGTTTAAATGATTAAAGGACGATACAACAAAATTTAAAAAGTAAATACATTTTGAAAAGTTCATAAAAATGTTGTGGAGTGGTACTGGTGTTGTGACTGTGTTATAGTACTGGAGTTGTGACTGTGTTATAGTACTGCTGTTGTGACTGTGTTATAGTACTGCTGTTGTGACTGTGTTATAGTACTGGTGTTGTGACTGTGTTATAGTACTGGTGTTGTGACTGTTATAGTACTGGTGTTGTGACTGTGTTATAGTACTGGTGTTGTGACTGTGTTATAGTACTGCTGTTGTGACTGTGTTATAGTACTGGTGTTGTAACTGTGTTATAGTACTTGTGTTTTATACTAGCGTTGTACCTATGTTATAGTACTTGTGCTCTAGTACTGGTGTTGTGACTGTGTTTTAGTACTTGTGTTTTATACTAATGTTGTACCTATGTTATAGTACCTGTGCTGTAGTACTGGTGTTGTGACTCTGTTTTAGTACTTGTGTTTTATACTAGAGTTGTACCTATGTTTTAGTACCTGTGTTGTAGTATTTAGTAGAAATAACCAACAAGATGCAACCATGTATTAGAATTTATTATTCCACCGTTCATTGAAAGCTCAACATGTTTCGAGCGGCATACCGCTCATCATCAGGAGCTCTAACTTTATTTGCAGCCTCTGGTTTACATACGCATGAGGTGACCGGCCGTAGTCAGGTGTGAGTTTCCACTCAGACCTGACTACGGCCTGTCACCACATACGTATGTAAACCAGAGGCTGCAAATACAGTTAGAGCTCCTGATGATGAGCGGGATGCCGCTGGAAACATGCTGAACCTTCAATAAACGGTGGAATAACAAATTCTAATACAAGGTTGCATTTGTTGTTTATTTCTACTAAGTCATGCTTCGATGCACGGATCAAAGAATATTAAAAAAACTGTAGTTTCTGTTTGTGTTACTTGTGTTATATAATTGCACGACGATTTTCTTATATATTATATATATATTACCAATCCACACGGTTACCAAAGAGGAAAGAGAAAATTTGAATTCAAAATTCGTATCAATTTTTATTTTTACATTATTAAATGAGGATGTAATTTAATTCAATTTTTACATTAACTTTTAAATTGTTACAAAAATGCGGGAAGAGCACTGACGTGACACACTGAAAGAACATCAGAAAACAAGTTAGGAAATTTACAGCAGACAAGAAAATGTGGCTTATAAGTTCATATTTCCTGAAAGGAAACTTAAATTGCAATAGGTACGTTATACTGGAAATTAAAACTGTAAGTTTCTATTTAATTTCCAAATATTATTCGAAGAAGCTTTCCTTAAATCATATTCAACGCCGTGCTTGCAGACACCCACGCAGTTCTTGCTGTTCAGTATCATCTGATCGCCAAGCACGTGCGACCAGTTCACAAGAGAAGCGTGTCAGTCTACTTGAGAATTTGCAGGCGTCTTGTTTCTATTCTCTCCCTGTTGCTATTGTCTGTTTATCACTATCAGAATAATAATTTCTCAGTGTTCGTTCTGATAAGACTGTACATTCCTTCCGCATAATTGTGCAAATAAGTTCACAATTTCATCCTCTTTTCCTTCAACACATCTGCACAAAAATTCACGTTAAAAAATAAATTTATTCCTACTTTTAATATTATCATACATTCTCCGTGCATCTGTTCTATACAGATAAGTACCTTACGTTCATTCATAGAGAACATACCAGAGATTTTAAATCTGGAATTTACACTAAGTCACATAAATTGAAGAAAAATCTTCCATTAAAAAACATGGATGAAACTCTTTATAGAATTTCAGTACAGTTTCTGTATTATAATAATTATTTAAATATTACTGTTTCAACACTTCCTACTGCTACCTAACTGTGGAATATTACATGTTCAATTTAACATTTACAAGCATTAAATAACACGCAGCTTATATCATCAAATACGGCTACTCTCTGAAAGTAGCAACGTTTGTGTAGCCGAAACATGTAGCAGTAAAAACTAACACTGTTAAATTACTTTTAAAATAGACTCGCTTGAATTTCTAATTTTCTTTAGCACAGCTGAACAAAACGTTACACTACATATATAGTTCAATTACAGTTTTACCCATCAAAACCATCGTACTGCAAATAATTAAAAAAAACTTGTGTCGTGTCAGGGAGGGTCAAGGTGCAAATTTACTCCGAAAATAAGGTCAAGTTTGCTGTAGGTAATTGACCAGTCATTACGTGTTTCATATTATATATATATATAAGTACTCCATCCACTCGGTCTATATGCGTAGTATAGACCCAGTTGCTGACGGAGTAGTTTACTTGGAACTTGGTTCTAAATACATAGATTAATTAACATAAGGTGAGTTAATTGGTGTAAATAAAATAAACAGCGCATCAAATATCTAAGATTCATAAAAAACATTAACGGCTACAAAAAGTTTGCTTCTTCCAGTAGTGACGTTGCCAGCAATGACAAACATGACGGTCCGCATTTACAAACAGTTGTGTTTGGTATTTTGAAACATTTATAATGAATGTTAATTTGGCAGAATTTACCGAGGAAAAAAACAGAGAGGTGAGGGGGGATTGTGTGGATATAAAATCTTTAGATGGTGAAATGTATAAGAAAATGAGAGTAAATGGAGATTCTTAAGAAAAGGTTACGATTTGAAGAAAAGATTAGAATTAATCGCAGGAGCGATAACTGATGACGAATTGTGGAATTTCGCACAGTATAGCCGACGCTATTCTTAACGATGTGACAGATCATCGTACAGGGAAAACCGAAGTATGTTAAACAATTAAAGTGTACCTGTCAAACGCATCAATCATGCAAATAATCATAATACATTTAGATAACTTGGAAGATAAACGTTTCTTTCGCAGTGACTTGAAACTGTGGAAGGTTTCGCTACAGCACCGTAAAAGTAAATGATTGTTCCAAGACAAAGTAACATTCATCGTCACCACCAGAAATTGTGTGTAGGAGCTACTGGTGATTAAATTATTGTTTGGCCTATTTTAATTTTGACTGACATATTTCTCCTAGTTGCAAAGTGTAGAAAATTTGTCTTATTAAAATTTAGAGATAATTGGTTTTGTTTGAAACATTTATTTAAAATTACCAATTACTTGTAAATTTATTTGTTAAAATCTATTTTATTAGAATGAGCTAATGGGATACTGGTAAAAGCAGCAAAGAATATATGTATTGAAATTTTATTTATCTTGGATAAGTTATTTACTTATAGAAGAAGAACTAGAGCCTTGAGGCCCTCCATGTCATATTTTTCCCCAGCTTGAATCTGTACCGCACTTATCGCTGTCAGTATATGTTGCTGTTATAATATACCTGTCGTGCAGGTAAAATTTATAAAATTCAATATCCTTGCCTTGGATTCCAAAAAGTATAAGCTTAGATTTTATGATACCATGATAAACACAATATAACCCTTTCTCCATATCGCATAAAATCCCTCCCACTAGTAGATATTTGTTCATAGAATTTGAAATTTCAGTTGTTAGTTTATGTATTGCATTATCTGTCTTCAATCTTAGCCTGAAGCCATACTTTTCAGTGCTTAATGTATTGTATTTTGTGTGCTGTTTTAAAATCCTTGTCTGCATTACCGTTTCATATATTTTTGAGAACGATATAAAGACTGATACAGTTCTACAGTTACGCACATCAGAACTATCACCATTCTTATGTAGTGGCTTTATTACTGCCTATATTAAACTTTCTGGGAATACACCCCAAAATAATATTTTATTAAATAAGCAATTTATTGGAGAACGTAGGTTTTTATTTTCAGTATCTAGGTTGATAACTCGTTGTACCCATATGAGTTTACTGTCTTGTGGGATTTAATAGTTTGTCCTCTTTCTTACGGGGTTGTGCATTTACGTTCCATAGGTTAGGTGACATTTATTAAAATCTTGTTCCATAAAATGAGTATGATTATCAATACAATTACTACTATCATTTAAAAGATTATTTTTAATTTATCTTTTAAAATTCTCTACGATAACAACTAAACAGTCATTGAAAGGGTCAGCAATATTTTGTTGATCAGTAATTTCTTTACTTTCAACGTCTAGAGCATGTATTTTACTTTTATTTCATTTCGTTCAGATATTTTATTTACAATGCACCATGTAGTTTTAATTTTCTTGTGGGAGTTTAGAATTAATTTGTCGTGTTCATTTTTCTTGCCTATGTTATAAACATAGATAGTATTTTAGAAACATCTAGAAAATAAGATGCAACTATAGGATTATTAATATTATTCTGTCATTACTTTATAATTATCTCTTATGTTTAACAGCAAGTTACTATTCCTAGTAGAATCCATGAAATCTGTATTACTTTATCCTTTGCCAGAAATATCGGTGGAATTTTAAGGAAATATTTAGAAGCCATTTAAAAATCTTATTAACATCATTCCCATCAAACTTCCTAGCAAGTTTAATACCTTAATTTCAATTAGGAATCTGCTGTGTTATAGTTATTTGTTTTGATATCGGTGTGACATTCCTATTCCTGTTTCGGACATTATTTATTATTAATAAATGGCCAACATGATTTGAGACTCCATTTATAAAAGTAGGCATATAATATTTTACAATGTTGGATGTATGAATGAAAATATTGCCGATGGTAGTGTGGGAATTGAGGCCTATTCCAGCAGGAAATTAAACTATACAAAAAGATTATAAGAATATAATAGGGCATCTGCAGGCAGTATAGTAACTACAGGCAGAATCGCCATTTCTCCTCTACCCTGTACTAACAACACTACTGTCAGTCCATATATCCATACCACTGTGATGTAAGAGTACTGCAGTAACTGAAGGCAGAACCGCCATTTTCCCTCTACCCTGTACTAACAAAAGTGCAGTCAGTCCATATATCCATAGCACTGTGATGTAACAGTACTGCAGTAACTGTAGGCAGAACCGCCATTTTCCCGCTACCCTGTACTAACAACAATACAGTCAGTCCATATATCAATAACACTGTGGTATAGACAATTTAATAATTTTTAAACAATACATAAACTTAATAGTGTGCAAATGTCTGTTATATGAGACATGACGCCGTGTATTTTGGTTAACAAACATTTAGTTTCGCACTGAAGTACTAACTTCACTTCATATTCAGCAGTCTGTCCACAATGATATGTATGTACCACATTGATAAGAATCTTACATGAATTGACTTATCGATTTCGGATTCAAGGCCAAAAATTAACTTTAATTTATTACATTTTTTTCACTTCAGATCAGCTGTGTACACTGCTGGCCACACAGAGTATTCATGTACATTAAGATATAATACTTCGTGGTGCCAATAAAGTAACCGCGTTCTCTTATCTCTATGAAGATACTGGAAACTTCGCATAACAAAAGGCTTAAGTATCCAGATCACGAGATGTCAAGATATTAGCCTATATAACTGGTTTTTTCTACCGAAGTGACATTATTCTGTTGTACACTGTTTTAGTATCTCTAAGTAGAGCATTGGAGTGAGTGTTAATTGGTATGTTGTGGTGTGCTGCGGTGTTGTGCGGTGGGTACCCGTAAAAACAGAGTTGCAGGATAAAAAAACTTGTTGCTGAAGGTCGAATTATAAATGTGTATGTGAATATAGACTATTTCTGTACTTACTTTAATATGATTACACTTATAAACATTACGAATAAATTTGTAGAGGATGTGCACAATTTGTGGAAACGTCAGAGCGAGCAATTCAATGTGGAGAAGTCTTCATCAGAAGGACATTTACTGTTACTGCAGTTAAATTCATTACACCACGTACTACGTGTCTGAAATTTGTTTCCCGTCCCAATTTAAATAATTTTTCTGTTTCAAATTTGAAATACTGGACATAACAATTGGCACAATAAACAATCACGTCGTTAGAAAACTATTTAAGTGGAGTTCGAACGGTGAATGTGTGATATTCTCACAAAATATCAAATTTAGTTCATTCTTGAAGGAACCAGAACATTAAACACACTGTGTTGCTCTCTGTTGTGTCTACCAAATTAAAGAAACGAATGTTTGCAACTTTGACACACAAATAACTGCAGTATAAACACCAACACAACTTAACATACAAACCAACACACCGTCTTGCAATAAAGAACTAATTAACCCTATAATTGTGCAATACAACGAACTGTACTATGGGTGACAGTATTGAACAGTGGAGGGCCACAATCGGCCAGTGGAGTGGAGGAAGACTACGGAAATGGGTGACATCACAGCACCACATTGCTCAAACTTCTGACCAAGTCGGTTACAAGTACATCAGATTCTTAGTGCTGATTTCGCTACTGGTCATCGGCTGTGTGGAGCTGAACCCAGGACCAGACCCTGTAAGTTGTGTCATACGTAGTAACAAACTTTTATGTGTGTGCAAAGCGTTTTTAGGGAAAATAATACAGGTTAGATGGAAGATGGAACGACAAATAATGGTTTACCTAAAATTATAATGGGTATAGATAATTGTTGGAAGCCATAGACGCAGTAACGGGGTTAGTACTATTTTAAAAATAAGCAGACAAACAGGAAATTTGACAGTTATCTGAAATATGTGTCTGTGACTGTAGTTCATAGTTGGGAATTTTGTGACCAATCAGACCAACATTCAGTTTTTACAAGAATAACAAGTGATATCTGTAGCTGAGCCACTGTCATCTCCACAAGCAACGCTTTACAGCCTGCAGCAACTCCCGTTTATTGCATTATGCTTGTATTCCCTACAGTTTTTAGTGTCACAGTAAAATAAACGATAATATTGTGAGTTCTGAAAATTTCACAACAGGTTTTGCTCAAATGACAGTGTTCTGGGTTATTACAGTGTGAAGGGTTGTAAGTTTGTTGGAACGTTCCGGTGGAACTGCCACTTGAAATTAATTTACTTACTCTAAAGTAGAAAACTTCTGGAAAAGCCTATTAACTCACAGGAAGTAAAAGCCGAAATTTCTATCACATAATGCTATTGGTGGTGGGCGTATTGCACTGTTCAACACACTAAATGTTATGGAAACGAGACTAGGTAAATTTTACTATTTTGAAGTTGCTGAATTCGAAAATGACATAGAAAGTTTCAACTTAGCTCTAGTTTTCGAATTACAGTTATGGCATGAAATTTCACTTTATTCAACTATATATTAGGTCTACGTCTTCAACAGTTGGCAACACTCTAAGCGGGCGCCGTAATTCTCATACCACGATGAAATCACGTGATCGGCTTTCGTCGCTGCAGGTGTTCGTCACGTGATCAATAAAATTGTTGCCTGTCAAGTCTCTTCAGTTCT
>Ga0268261_10001359_pt1 | contig 16686 bp, 12 predicted proteins | sample TergutNc150P1_FD_190353 | JGI IMG/M metagenome (GOLD analysis project Ga0268261, IMG submission 190353) | Nasutitermes corniger P1 segment gut microbial community from laboratory colony in Florida, USA - Nc150 P1 (SPAdes) (version 2) | ecosystem: Host-associated > Arthropoda: Insects >...
GACACGATAACTCGAAAACCGTAGCCAATGAAGCATTTTCATTGTGATTTTCGTGTTCAGCAGCTCAATTTACATAAGAATTGGCTCATTTCATTTCTGCTAGAAAAAAAAAGTGAAATTTTGTAGATCAGTGTTATTGATTATCTCAGGCTATGTCAGGTGTTTTCCAACTCCCAGAGTACTGTCTGTGAACCAAATACCTTCTGGGAGGTTGCATCAGGCGAGTATTGAAATGAGTGTATAAGGTCAGGAACACAGTAAAATGATATTAGGGGTTATCAGCCTCTCCATCAGATAAGTGGACTTTGTCACTGGGGAACTTTCTGGCCTGGGACATTAGGCATGGTGGTAAATTGAGGGTAGGGATGCTTTGGTTAAGCATGTCTGGGATGACCTCATATAGCTGACAAGACCAATGGAATAACAGTAGCCTTGTTCAGTTGCCACTGTTGATTGATTTAAAATGGCAAGTCCTGATATTTGCATTGTTTTTCTGTAACTGTGTTTATAGATTGTGGGTTAATGGAATTGCTGTGTCAATGAATGCAACTTTCTTATTTGTTCTATCAATCAGTATTACGTCTGGCCAGTTGAGTTGAACAGTATTGTCCACTAACAAGGTATGATGCCAGTGAAGTTTGTAGTTGTCCTTTTCCAGAACAACCTGCAGTTCATGTTTATAATATGGAGAATATGGTTCCTCAAGAAGATGAAGCTGTTTTGCCAATTTGTGGTGGAAAACTTTGGTGACCTTGTTATGTCAATATTTTTAAGTAATTTGGGCAGGTTTTGGACATGGATCAGTCACATGTTGAATAGTTTCCATTGAAGAGCCACAGGGGGCAACGTGCAATAGTCATGGCATTTGGATCCTTGATATTGTATTTTAGATAGTTTCCTGTAGAAGTACCTTCATCCTGTATGGCAAACTTGGATCTCTGTGTTTCTGGGTATATATTATGTCTCCTCAGCTAGATATTTGTGGCGTATTTGTCAATTCCAGTTTGATTTAGTTGTCTGGGATATCTGCCATATAAACTCTTAGATGTCCATTGTGTTAGTTTACTTTTAAAATCAGTCACAGATAATGCATTCTCAGGCAGATCATCAAGGTTCAGGTTTAATACTTCGAGCATGTCATCAGCTTCACATACTACTGTAAGTATGCCAGATGTTTGGACCTTTTTTTTATGTAATTAAGTATGTTGCATACTTGCTTGCCGTGAAGGGCAGGTATCTCCATAAGACCTCTGCCTCCATATTTTCTGGGGAGTGTGGCCCTTTCAACTGCAGAAGTTGGGCAGTGAAAGCAATACTTAGTAAGGGGGACCTAGTATAAGTTTGGACTTCCTCCAGGTCAATGGGGGTCAAGTTGATAATACCAAAGGAATATGTCAAGACAGAGACAGCATAGGTGTTAATAGCTGGGACCAGGTTTTCCCTGGTAGTCTGCTCTTGACGATTGAGGTGAGCCTTCTGGTGTAAATTGTTATGAGGTTAGTTTTGCTCGAGAGTGAGCTATTAACCTGGATTCCTGAAAATGAAGAGATTTGTAAGTACTCCCTCCTGCATGGGTTCAGTGATACCACCATGCTCTATTTGGAACAAATGGAACTGAAGTTTATTTCTATGTATGCAGTATGTTTTACATTTGTCTGCATCAATTATTATTATTATTATTATTATTATTATTATTATTATTATTATTATTATTATTATTATTATTACAGAGGCTTTGCCTTTATCAAGTATTTATAGTTAAGTACACATTTTGATTATAAAATACACATATGTGGATGTAGAGGTACACCAAAATTGGTAGCTGCACCTGAGGTATTAGTATATGAAATATAATAATGATGAACAAATTAAGATGGAAAGAGAAAAACAAAAAAAATTAAATTTTCAAGCTCATAATCATGCTATGTTTGTTAGTTTGTACAGGGTATGCTCAAATCCAAGTTTTGTTTTTGCACATTTTATTTTATAATGTACCAAGTATTCCTGAAGCAAGGTTGCATGATGACAGGACACACCAAGAAATGGAGTAACTCAACCAGAGCTGTGTCCAGAGTTTTATTTTGTGAAGCGAGACTTTCATACCAAAACTGCTTATTGCATTTTGATGTACTCTTGACATACTCATCCCTTAATGCCAGCAAGTCAAAACTTTGGCTGTTAACCATTGGCTTCTTACCAAAGAGTGCCATAAATAATCTTAGGACACTCCATGTTGGATTTGTGGTTGACAGAATAGCAGAATGATAACACCAGTGCTTCATGTTGATATTTCATTATCTATCAGTGGTGCTGTGTCATTCAAGTAACTGACTGTGATAATAAGTAAAATACTAAAGGGCATGCATTGTTGTTCTAAGGAAATGTAAGAAAAGTACAAAACTGGTTTTCTGTCATCTCAGGCATCTGATGCATCCAATTCCACCTAAATTTTACCCTGTCAGGGTGTGTTTCCTTTGGCAAAAAAAAGGAAGTGTGATATCTGCGAGTCACTGAAGAGAGAATATGTATGAAGAAAATACATATATTACAAATGTTGACGTTATTTGTACTCTTCCTAGTTAAAGATTATGAACATGAGACAATATTAACCCTTTAAATGCCTAATTAAATCCCACCTGCCATTTGCTGGCATTATTAGGAGCTCACCATATTCTCCACATTAGCAGGATAAAGGTTAATCAGTCACCTAACAGCTGATTTACTTTTATAAATATGTTTTACATTGTTACAGTCTTGTACAGGGTGAGAAAATGGGGTTGATCCCCCCAGCATCTCCCAGCTAAACCACCGCAGGGCAGTTGTACACAGATTTCAGGCAGTGGGGTCTTTATATCATTAAGGTGACAAAAACTGTGTATCATGTTTACTTGTAGAGTGTGGATACAAATTATTGTTGTCATTTTATCTACACTTCCTGGTATTTCAGGATCAATTTAGCTGCAGCATACATTGAATCTTATGATTTATATTGGTAGTATTATTTAATATATTGCGATAGGTGGTCTGTTTCCTTCAGGTTTGCCAACTGAAATATAGGGAATTCTCATTTCTTCCATGAATGCTGCATTCCCCAGCCATGACATCCTTTTTGATTTCTTCACCAAGATATTGGTGAAGAGTAAATAGGATCCTTATCCAGTTTCGTTTCACTTTTTGTCTCGCAGGTACAACTATTTTGTACAACATGCTGTTTTCAAACACCTATCGTCAATTTTATGTTCCGAAGAAGAGAGATATAGTTTCACATGTGTACGAAACTGTAGGTTAAATTATGGGACATTTTGTTTTGGCGGTGACCCCGTGAAATCTGGTGGAAATTTACCGACGCCTCGGACGGACATGATATATCTGCCTTATTATTGGCAGATACTGTAGAATTGAATCTCTTTTTAACGTCTTCGGCGAAGTAAGTTGATTTTGATTTGTTACAGTCGTTCCCAATTAGGTTAATTGGTACTTCTGAATTCTCTGTTGGCCACACTGCGAAATGGTCATTTCAGTTATGATCGGTTTTTAGTTGTTCGTATGGATCGGTGCTGCTGGTGTGTTTCGTGATAGTGGGTATTAGGACCATGGTCAAGTCCATGAATTTTGAATATTTATCATTGTAGCCTGAAATCATTCTTTATTATTTTCCTTGCCTCACAGAATGGACAAACTGACGCTGAATAATCAGGTATGTATATATATAAACGCAGATAGTTTGGGAATGTTAGGTTAGGTTACTACGTGGATTAGTTGCTGCTCTTTTAGTTTCGTTTCTTTACATTCCTGCAGAAATTAATATATTGGAAAATTGTAGAAACGAAATAGAAGTGCACTTTAATTATTCAATTTCTTGGGCATTTACATAAAAATTATTTCACCCGCCGGTAACAAAATACTGAGCTGATTAGATCGGAATAAAAGTTTCATTGGCATTGTATTCCAGAAGTAGGGTAGCAAAATGAAGACAGGAAAAATCACGAAATATAAATGGAATTTCAGCCAGAACTGTATCCGGAATTCCCTTTCATAAAGTCTGTTTTGATACTAAAATATTTTACTTTAAAATTGTCCACTCTGTGCATTTTTTTAGACCAGTGTGCCCAATTTATTGCACCAACCAAGTGCACGGTATTAAATATATATAAATATTAAGGATGTGTCTCTGACATGTTTCAGTACAAATGTACCATTTTCAGGGAGCATATAATGTCAGGTTTAAAGCCAAAGGTAAGCCATTATTTAAAAGGTTCTGCTGTCTGCAGTAGCCCTGTTGCTAATGTCAGTATGTTTAAAAGGTACAACTTGTACAAGTTTTTAAAAACTCATGGTTAAAATGTTATAAAACATTTTTACATGGTTAAATATGGTTTATACAAAGTAAAATTATTGTTGTTACAGTTGGTAGTGGAAACTTCTAGTCCTGTGGCACAATATATTCAGGTCTGTAGTGCATACTTCCATTCATAGTGGAAGGGTCGCTGTGTTTGTGCTGTGTTGTGTACTGGATCCAGTTGTATACCTGAACATGACCAGAAGTTCCCACTACCAACCACAACAATAATAATTTTATTTTGTATAAATCATATGTAACCATGTAAAAAGTGTTTTAATCATATTTTGACCACAAGTTTTTAAAAACCTCTGCAAGTTTTATACATAACTGACATTAGCAACGGAGCTACTGCTTACTGTGGAACCTTGTAAAAGACATCTTGTCATTGGTTCTAAACCTGGCATTTTGTGCTCTCTGAAGTTGGTATGTTTGTACCGAAACATGTTGGAGATACATACTTAATATTTGTGTACATTAAATACAGTGCATTTGGTTAGTGCAATAAATTGGACACATTGACTAAATTTACTGTTTGCATATTGGATTATTCATCACACATCTTATGCCATGAATGCCATAGCTCAGGCAGTCAGTGGATTTTACCACAGAGACCTGTGCGGTTCTGTGCTTGACAAAATGGCATGGTGACAAGTTGTACATTGAATACTTAGTTTTTCCTTATAATGCTATTCCACCAGGGCTCCATACTCATATTTCATTCATTTGCTACTGATGCTATGTACTGTTAGTAACTGACAGGGTATATAAATAAAATTCTGAAAAATACTCATATTTACTTAAATGTAAAAATAGTATTTTTTATGTTGTTCAAGGTGTTTGATGCGATTGTGTCATCAGCAAAATATTCTCTTCGTTTACAGATTGTATCAATGAGGCAGAAGGTTAACAAAGCTAAACTTTATACAGTTAATAAGTTGGTACGTGAATTGAGAAGGTTAAAAAGCAAAAATGGTTCTGAGGAACAGAAGAAAAAGTTTAATAGAAAAGCTGAGAGGTTAATGGAAGAAGTGCTGGTTATAAAGGTTGGTATTTGTGCAGATATCATTCCAGCAAAATTCCCATTCCTCCCACTTTCCTTCCCTTTGGTTTCTTCTGAGAAAGAAGTAAATATGTTGTTGCCAATGCGTGTTTATGGGATATAATTTTATATGATTACAAGCCTCAGTTAAGAAATATGTCATATTATTTCTGGACTTAAAAAATGTTACAACTGTATTTTATTTAAAATGTTGTATTTCAGTCTCTCAGTAAAGTTTTATAATGTAGTAAATAAAGTGAAATGTTCTTTTTCAGAAACAGAAGGCAGATGACGTGTCAAAATTTGCTCTTTGCAATTCCAAGATGTTAAGTGAAATCATTGGTGATGTAGGTATCTTTGTCATTTCCTAAACTGTCAGAACATTAGATGTGTATAGTAGTGTCTATGTATGCATGACTGAGAAACTGGTATATGTAGACAGAGTCAGCCGAATCCCTGCATATAGCGACAAGGTGGAGCTTACTGCTACTTCCCTGTGTGTTATTTTGTTGTGGTGCTTAATACATTGATTATCATGATTTGTATTTATTTTTTTGTCAAAGTAAGATATTTGGCATTGTTTCAAACCAGATTATCGGATATATGTGATAAGGTGTGGATGCTGCAGTACCTGGAACGCATAGAAGACACACAGTTTTAAAGACTGTGTATGTATGTATGTATGTATGTATGTATGTATGTATGTATGTATGTGTTGCAGAGCAGACTGGTTGCTGCCATGGTATAAAATAATGGGTCTGCAGCAGACACGGTTGTTGACTATGGCAGTGAACATGTTAAGCACAGAAGCAATTTTACTTTAACAATGCCATTATTTTGCATATGTTTAGTACTTTACAATGATTATTTCATTGCAGCCGGGTGCATCATTGAAAGATAAAGCATTAGCCAGAATTTCCAGTCAACCAACCATTTCAACATGTGTCAGTCAGTTTCGTACAAAATTTCCTATGTGGAATAATATTGTACCGCAGTTAATATTGAAGCTTGGACATAAGAAGGCAAGAAAGCAAAGAAATACAAAATTAAAAACATGTGAGAATGTACAGAAAAATGTAACGGAATGTTCCAAAGAAACAATTTGTATTAATAGTAACAAGTGTGCCCAAGATCAGACTGTGACACCCTTGAATTCTGATGCAGTTTATATTACTCAGAATGAAGAGAAACAACAGAAAATTCCTGCTATTGAGGAGAAAACACTAAATGGCTTAAATAAAAAAATAAATATGGAAATTGCCAGAATGCAGGCAGACAGTAGCCCTGGCATCATAAATGAAATAAAAACTGCAAACGGAAGATTAGCAGAAGTAAAGAGATTCACAGAACACTTAAAAGCACAAAACAGTACTGAAGATGACAGTATGATTGATGTATTTTCTGTGCCTCATTCCCCTTTTGCTACAACAGTTGATCCATTCTTTGTGTCTGAAGATGGTAAAACAGAATATCTGACTAGTGCAAGTGTAAGAGAAGAAATTGATACTCAAAAGAAAGAAAAACGTTCAAGATATCCTGCATGTAATAAAATTGATGAAAGGAGATTCTTCGAAGCAGAAAAAAGAAAACATATGCCAGAACGAAAACCTAAAAATTCCAACTTCAAGACTTTCCAGCAGCGACAGCCAGTGAATATTTCCGGAAACAGAAGTAAGCAGTCATCATTTACGAGGCAGAAAATGATTGAAATTCATCATCATAAGAAGCAGCAGAATGCAACAGCAGGTAAGTACCCAGTTGTATGTGCCCTTTCACTGAGACTGGGCACTTGAGAAATATAGTATGATTGTCATGTGATGAAATTGTAAAAATTTAACAAGAGAGTTTTTGATTCTTGACAGTCTGACAAGTTTGAAGAGCATGCGTGTGGCATGGCAATGTACAGGGTTTGTGTTAAGTGGTAGTTATTAAGGTTATCATTTATTTTTAAGAATAGCTCATAATTTAAATGCAGAATATGTACCTTTTGACCAGTCTGAGTTAGTCCGTATTAAGGTGTCCCTCCAATAGCATTTGGCATGTCCCGTGGAATTGTTTATCATGGTGAGAATGGGATTCTGAGTTTGATTTCTGGATTATGCAAAGGAGTAGCCTGTGTTGTGCACTTTTCCCAGGTCATATGGCCATAGTGTATTTGTGGCTATCGCAGTACTTGTTTATTGTAAAGCTTGCCAAGTTGGAGACAAAATGAATACACATGAAAGGAAAGTTTCAGCATAGAGGAAGGGATGAGGGAGTCAAAAGGAATATTGTGTGTGTGGCAACTAGCCATGATGTGCAGAAGTTCTTGACACAGGACACTGTGAAGTATTGTTGTGTATGCTGAAGATATGCCAGAAGTTAAAAAAACATAAGTACATTTTAGCATGCAGTTGTTCTGTTAGTAAGACCTCACTAAGCTTTTGGTAAAAATGTAGTGAGATTTCACTGACAGAACAATTGCATGCAAAAATGTACGTACATTTTTTAAATTCTTGTAATAAGAAGTACCTGGGGATGGTTTGTGCAAACTGAAACATGTACCATGCATTTTCTACTGTTTATTATTCATAGCAACAAATGCACAAACATATATATATAATGAATTAATAGGAAATATAAAAACATGTAATGTCAATGAAATGTAATCCGATAGGTTAATTTATATTGTATGTGATGGACGTACCCTGTGTTGGGGTATTGAGTATGCTTGTATGCAGACTTCCACATCCTATATGCAGCCATCAAACAACTTCCATATTTTATTAACATTTATAAATTTTATCATACAACGATCCACTGCTTTTATTGAATTGTAATTTTAATAATTTATGTCTTTAGCAAGCACAAAGTTAAGACTCCTGGAGGATGTACAGAAGCACTGAAACATGTAGGAGTACTTATAAAATATTTTAATATATATGTTTGTGCATTTGTTGGTATGAATAATAAAATGTAGCACAGTGTTACATGACATTAAATTGTTAGACGGAGTTTTTGTTTGTTTGCTATATAGAAGAACACAGTAGGGTGTATAAGAATAAAAAAATAAGGCAGAAGTTTTTTTCCCCCCCTTTCTTTTTCTTTAAGATTTATGTTCAGGACAGTTATATTACTCACTGATAGTGAATAAGAAGTAAAAGTTTCCAATAGTTACAATAGAGAGCTTGCATCGTATTTCTTTTAATGAGTTAAAAATAAGTGAATAATGATTTATGGAAGTTTACATTTTTCTATTGCAGATGATGACGGGCCAATTCATCCATCATGGGAAGCAAAGAAAAAGTTGAAAGAGCAACAGGGTGCTGTGTTTGCATTCAAAGGCAAAAAGATTAAATTTGATGATTAGTTAATACAAAAGTAATGTCAGGAAGTTACAGACAACATGTGATTTTGAGGATTCATTTCTTATGATCCTTTGACAAACAGGAACCACTTGTCCAGTAACACTGACATATTGAACAAGACTCAGCAACATCGCCGCAAGAACCTAAAAATTTTCAAAGCAGCGTTAATAATACCACGTTTGACAACTGGTAATGCCCTGAATAAATAATTGTTTACATTGATATGGCAGATTTTAACATAGTGGTGTTGTTGGCCATGACTTATACTTTCTAAATTCATTTAAGCCAAAATACAAATAAACTTCCTTATCAGAACTTCTTCAAAACTTTCATGCATAATTCTGAAAACTGACTTTTCTGTGATATAGAATGCATTATACTGCAAGGTACCACCAGAGAGATCTTTGTTTCAGGCTCCATCCTTTGTGGATGTCCCTGATTGTACATGCCCTGTCTGTTCTTCAGCATGTACCAATGCACCATTGAAACATAAATTGCAAAGACAGTCACTTTACTGTAGAACATGATGGTGGGGGGGGGGGCACATATCTGCAGGGACACAAGATGTGGTACTAATAAACTAATAGTACAAATAAACTGAAATGTAATTACATATATGAAGACTGGGGTGTACAAATTATCTAAAAATCTGGTTGTGACTTCCAAATTCTTGGTACCAGAATGGTGACATACAGCCAGTTCACACTGAGGGCCCACAGTTCTAGAGTGATCCATGATCCTTAGAGTGGTTCTTGTTTGGTGCATGTGAACTGATACACATTTTTGTATGTACGGGGAAAACTGCAATAATTATGCTGAAAATATTAGGTGCCACTGTAAAAAAATTTAGTCATCCTGGTGACCCAGGTACCTGGGATTTGTTTACACCCGTAGTAAGAGTTGTTGCAGCACCCAGTGTGCATTATGCCACCTTGTGATCATAAGTTCTCAGGAGTTTGCACCTATGACCTACTTGAAGAGTCTATATTACCCCACGTATTATTATAAAACCTTACTGTTAATTGTGGTAAGAACACAGTGACTGAATGTGTCAGTGTAGTTGTTACCATGTTGTTGTTGTTGTTGTTGTTCCATGAAATGAGTATGATTATCCACACTATTGTTATCATCATTATTAAAATTATTTTTTCTTTGTCTTTTAACATTTTCTGCAATAGCAACAAAATAATTATTAAAAGTTTCAGCTATAGTTTGTTGATTAGTAATTTTTTTACCTTCCACATTTAGAGCTTGTATTTCACTTCTTTTTTTATTTCTTCCAAATTCTTTATTTATAATATCCCATGTGGTTTTAGCTTTATTTTGTGAATTTTGGATTAATTTGTCATGTTCAATTATTTTTGCCTTCTAACCCTGGACAGTATTTTAGTGTAATGTCTATAATAAGATGCTAGAATATCATTATTATTAATTTGTAATTCCTTATATAATTCTCTTTTATGTTTGCAGGAAGTTATTATTCCTGTTGTAATCCATGAATTTTATTTCATATTACTCTTTGCCTGAATTAAGGGCAAACTAGAATAGTAAATTCTTAAAAAAATATTTAGAAAAGAATTAAAGATCTTATTAACATCATTCCCATCAAAAATCGGTTCCCATGTTTCATGACTTAATTTCAATTGGAAATCTGCTATGGTATACTTATTAATTTTTCTTTCAGTGTAAGTATGACATTCATTTTTCTTTTTCTGTCCTGTATTTAATATTAATAACTGGGTGTCATGATCTGAAGGTCCATTTATGAGAGGGTATAAACCGTATTTTCTGTTGGTGGATGTGTCAATGAAAACATTGTCAATGGCAGTTTGGGAATTCAGGCCAAATCTAGTAGGAAATTCAACTATACCCGCAAGATTAGAAGAGTGTAATACAGCATCAAGTTGGCTCCTTCGATTATTGTCTATTAGATAATTTACATTTACATTACCACATATGATGGTGTTATATTTGTTATTATAGAGTTTCTGCAAGATCAAGTCTAATCGTTTAAGGAAATTTGTGAAATCACTCCTTGGAGATATATAAATAGTAAAAATGCATAATTTATCGAATGTTGAGTCCAGTTGAATTGCACAAGCTTCAATGTCCTTATCTATATTGTACTTATCAATATTTATGTTGTTATATTTTAAGTTTCTGTAAACAAATATACTGACACCTCCTTTGAGAAAAGTTTTTCTACAGTAGTTGGCCCCTAATGATTAATTTAAGTGAATCAGTTGTAGTTTCAATTCACTCAGGTGGTGTTCCGATAAACTAACGGATTAAATCAACTGTCCATTGAACGAAAGGATTGTCGAAGTGTGCTTTTATTCCTCAATTTTTCATGTATCGTTACTCCTAGGTAATGTATCACGAGTTACATTTTGATGTACAAAAATTTTCATATCTAGACCTGTAGCGTACTTCGTTCATGTGATATTTTGATATTTAAAAAAAAAAAAGAAAGCACATGAGACACTGCAGTACAAGAGAAGTGTTTCAGTTCATTTCCTTACAAGGTATACTGACTTACATAGCAGCTCCTTATACATACATTTTCTTGAGATTATCTTAGCAGTAATTGTGTTGCATTCCCTACGATTAACTTTTTGTAGCCTGTAACTTTCCATATGTAGGGGTTCCTCACAATATGGAGAATTATTTTAGTGGTTCATCCATGGAGAAAACGTGGGGAAATACTGGCTTAGAAGGTTTTTTTAAGTGAGCAGTCTCTGAGAAAATATTCTAAAGCTGTGGATCAGGTTTCATATAAATATATGTAGACTGTTTGAGAAGTCATAAGTATCACTGATTGGTGCTCATTGTACTGTGTGTAGTAGAACACGAGGTGTAATGAATATCTACTTCAGCAGGTCTTGACATTCATGCAGCACTGGCAGAAATGGCTGTTTCATCGTACAATTAGTGTGATTATGACTTTCAATAGGATGTATATAATTTGTAAATAATCAGTTATTCCATTTCATGTACGTATGTTTTTTTAAACTCTTAACTTTTATTTCAGTCTTTTTGTTGATGTCCATTCTCTGCCTGGGCTTAAAATTGTAGGTGCTTATCGTCTAGAGGATTCCTAATGTTGTTTATCATTTACTGACTTTATGTACATATATTTCTTAAACTTGTAATTTGTTTTGCAAATGTGTGTGCTGAAAATTTTCACTCTCTGTTTCGGCTTAAGATTTGAGATGCCGATAATCCTGAGGATACGTAATTTTGTTCATCATTTACTGATTTTATGTACATACAACTCTTAAACTTGTACTTTGTTTGCAATTTTTGTGCTGAAGATATTCACTCTCTGGCTAGGCTTAAGATTTGAGATGCCCATAGTCCTGAGGAATCATAATATTGTTCATCATCATTTACTGACTTTATGTACATACAGTTCTTAAACTTGTAATTTGTATTGCAATTTGAATGCTGAGGAGATTTATGCACTGGCTAGGCTTGTGACACAGCCAAGTCTGGTTTATGGTCATTAATGTTTGCCTGGAAAATTCTGCATCAATTGTTACTGTCCTCACAGGCCAATGAAAATGGAGTCAGTATATTCCTCATCATTGTCACACAATGACAATCTATGTATGAAGCCTGTTCAGTAAGTAAGGTTCCCACAGCTATAATTTTTTTTAAGGAGGTACTGACTGTAAAAGAGGTAACATGCAACAGATGGTGCAACAATCAGTTAATCATGCTATTTAGGGGATAAGTTTATGTGCAGTGGTAATGGTAGTGGAAACTCTGTTATGCAGAAAACTTTGTGGTTTGACAGTCTATATAGGCAGAACATTTCCACTCTTGAAATTCACTGCCAGTTAATGCTTGTGTTTGGTGATAGTGTACTGAGACCACATCATTTAGGGAGAGGATGCAGAGAGTTTAAGAGTGGGTTGGCATCCATCATGAATTTGCACCTTTCAGCCCGGCAAATCAAGAACATGCGAACACAGTGCAAGATTTGGAAGACCATCAGGACACAAAGATTTATCCGTTACACTGAAATGATTTATGAAAACTGTACCCAACACAGTACATGTACAAATGGGATACAGCAGCGTGTTTGCATGTTGGGGTACCAAGATACGTGATGGAAGTTCACAAAAATTGATGTTTGGAGGTGCTCTTTTGCTTCTTCATTCACTTAAAGGAAGAGCAAACAGGTTTCCTGAATCCATGGTGACGTTGTGAGACATGGCTTCACTATTTTACTCAAAATGAGCTTAGTGCAGTGGACATGCCCATTTTCATTGAAAGCAATAAAATGTGAAGTGTGCCAGTATGCTGGAACGTTGTGGCATCTGTATTCTATACTGCAGGAGTCCTCAGCATTGTATTCATACTTTGGGATCTAAAGCAAATGTGAACATTTGCTGTGACATGGTGTGCTGACTGCATTAGGCTATTAATAGGCAGAGGCATGAACATTTGTCATGAGTTATGATCCTTGAGCACAGTAATGCAGCCCCATACAGTGTGCAACACACACAAAAGAGTTGCTGCAGTCATGCTACTGGAAACTTAAGGAAAATCCGGCATATAGTGCTGACCTTTCCCACTGGACTATTATTTTTGGGCCAGTGACACAACACTTGCGAGGTCACCAATTCTATAGCAAGAATAATTCAAGAGCCTAATTTCTGCCATGATAATAGTAAAAATGTTGCCAAGATGAGACAAGTGTGTCTGGGTGCTGTGGGATTGTGTCAAAAATAAAGACACATCAGGAAATAATTGTGCTTCATTTAATGATGTTGCGACTGTTATTCGTATTATGAGTATGATACAGGGAACTGCATTTCTTGAACAGTCTTCCTTATATTTTCATTGTCTCATTCATGCTGTTTTATTTCGCGTTCAGAAGTTAAGTGTCCTTGTGATACAGTTGTAGTAGAAGTTTGAAATTCAAATATGTTCCTGATCGTAAAACGTGTATTTATAATGAAAATGATTTGTTTCCTCGGTTTTTTTAAGACGTAATATATAACAGTGTACACAGTTGGTGGAAAAAGTTTTTGATATTAAATACTATGTGAAAATAATATTGCTCTTCTATAATTCAGTTTTTCCCTCCGTGACATTTCCGTCTACGTTTCAGTTCTTAATAATTTTTGGTACGGGATTTGAGGAGCTCACAGTGGTAAGGATTTGTAATGTGGTTTGAGTTAGGACACCGTATAGTCTGGTACATACATGGTTATGACTGTTCTGTAGTATCATTTTGAGTTTGCCTACACGGGCTATCATATTATGGAAGCAGTAGGTCCAGACCAAATTGTCTGTGCTGACCTTTAGATTAAATGGTCTCGTAACTGAGAAGACCACATTTTCGAAACTTAATGTTATATATTTTTCATATATTGTGTCACTTTGTTACAAAAACTTATGTACACGTCAGGCAGTACATAGCCCTGTTATTTTACATTATACTTTGGTCTGAGCAGAAATATGTAGGAGGAAATACTGTATAATGAAAAATAGTAAGGTATATTGCCTAGTAAGCATATGTAGTTGTTTTGTAATGTCGAGACGAATGAGATGGGCAGGGCATGTAGCGCATATGGGGGAGGATAGAGGTGTGCAAAGGGTGTTGGTGGGGAAGTCTGAGGGAAAGAGGCGATTGGGGAGACCAAGACGTAGATGGGAGGATAATATTAAGATGGATCTTCAGGAAGTTGGAGGGGGTCGTGGGGACTGGATGGAGTTGGCTCAGGATAGGGACAGGTGGCGGGCACTTGTCGGTATAGTGAGGGACTTTCGGATTCCATAAATGCGGGGAATTTCTTGACTAGCTGCAAAGTTTACTGGTTAGCTTCTCAAGAAGGACTCTGCTCCATGGAGTACGTAAGTAAGTAAGTAAGTTGTTTTGTAATGATTTTGATGCCTAATATTTTTTGGTACAGTTATAAAAAGGAGTGGTTATTGTATTGCAGGAGGCTGCTTTACCGATGTGCTACATAGTTCGAAAAATTACCACCAGGAGCATGTCACAGAGCCCAGCCGGCTACCCAAGACCGTCGCGGCCGTTTCGGGCGTTGAAATTTTACGATTCCACGGGGTTGCTGACCTGTACAAGCCGTAATAATCTGTTGAATGTCATAGCTCACGGATTAGTTTCAGAGCCCACAACGTAAATTGGTGCTGAAATATATGAAAAAGCCAGTGATGTGCATATCTAAGAAAATGCTTGGAATGACTGTATGTGAATGAAACGACGTCTATATTGATTACGAGAATCTGAAACATTAGAAGCACGTATCATTTCATGTGGGAAAAACTGTATGTGTAAAATTGGAATCTACCAATCAAATGACAGCAGGGGTACCGCTTGACGTTGTGGGGAGCACACACGTGGTTTAATAGAGTATTTGTCCGTGTCTGATCGAAGCTTGTTTGACACTTGTTGGTTTGTTCGTACAGAAGAACGTTTGAATGCAACTAAACACAATTTAAACTGTGTCGCACGGTTGTGTGGTATCTCCAGCTTCTCATCTCAAAGCACTTGTGTTCTTACTGACGGTTTCCATTTCAGGTAAGCACAGTGTTCGGTGTTTTATCGGTGTAGTTTCTCGTCTCAAATGATTTCCGTTTTGGTTTTCCTGAGTGAACTTTGCGGTGTTAGGTACATTAATATATTTGGCGACGGTATCCATAAACTGTTGCATCCGCGATTCGCAAGAGACCCATGCGACTGCTGCTACGCCGTATTGTTACAGAGGGAACTTGTCGGTTGTAACTGAAGTGTGTACATTGTAGACTTTTTGGGCAACTGTACTGCATTGTCACTTTGTCTTGAATGAGGACATGCATGAAACTGTTGTGTTAGGAACTATGTTTTTTTGTCATTGATTACTAAAGTAATGTTTGTGTTCAGTGCTAAGAGAGTAATTTGTAATGTTGTGTTCATATGCCAGTCAATATGACTGCATTAATCATCATAGACCGTGTTAAAGTGAAATATTACATTTTGTCAGACAGGACATGTAAGGGCACAGCGGGCCTTGCGCTGTAGGAATTGTTAGTGCCTTTATTTCAGTCAGAACTGGTACAGTAACCGCAGCCGTTTAGCGACAGGCGTGCCCTAATGTAACTGTGAACGGGGCCGTTTTATGTTTTTTTTTCCGAAAAATCTCCGAACATGTATACAGCGAACACAGGTCACACGTGCAAGCGACCTTTGTCACGTTTTTCTGTCCATTCGCATGGAACAGTGTGGCTCCCAATGGAGGGAATTTCGAGAAGTTGTGTATTTGAGTATTTTTTGAAAACTTGTCAAAGTTTCAGGTTTATTAATAGCCGACAAGAATTAATACTTTATGTAGATTTGTGTACACTTAAAATATATTGCGAGTCTCTTAGAACGGGAAGTGCTTCAGACAAATTAATAGTAACAGTAACTTATTTAGTATTCCAGCGATCCACCAAAGTGGATATAGAACTTGTCAATACATAATTACATAAAAAACAGTACAGAGTAAGTCACTACAATAATACCTATAATAATGCAATAAATAATCAATGAAGTTTATACAGAGAGTGTGATTAGCTCAGCAAATACAGTAAACAAATAAAGTTTATGAAAAGTGATCAACTCCGAATATACAATCCATGAGAGCATACATAACATACTTTAACAGGAACTTAAAATTAATCCACAAGTACTGACTGAACGCCCATAGCCAGTAATCTCAATTCAGAGTACCATTATAATAACAAAACTTATCATAGAGTACATCATTCATGAATGAGTGAGGTATCCTTCCATGGTATAAAAGGTATGATTGCATAAAAATTTTTTTAGTTCACACTTAAACTTTTTTTGGTTATCAGCAACAATTTTAATTTCTAAGGGTAAGTTATTAAAGATTTTTATCCCCAGGTACTGAGCTCCTCTTTGATAAATTGTTAGGTTTGCTTGAGGAAGGTGCAAATCA
>Ga0268261_10001360_pt1 | contig 16681 bp, 9 predicted proteins | sample TergutNc150P1_FD_190353 | JGI IMG/M metagenome (GOLD analysis project Ga0268261, IMG submission 190353) | Nasutitermes corniger P1 segment gut microbial community from laboratory colony in Florida, USA - Nc150 P1 (SPAdes) (version 2) | ecosystem: Host-associated > Arthropoda: Insects > Digestive...
CTCATTTGAAAGAGGAAGTTCTGGATCGCACTATGTGGAGAGCTCGCTTTGGAAGAGGCTTTGGACCTGTCGTAAGACAGACTACTAAATGATGATGATATTGAATGGTTTGACAGATTCTATTCATTCTCTTTTTATGGAAGGTGAAAGTCTCAATATGTATAATTATCACTACAAAATATGATGTTTATATAAAATGATTTGTCGTCGTTAAAAGTTACTTTTGCCAGGTGACAACATGACCTTTTTGTCAAGCATTTTACACAATACTTACACACTGGATGGTAAACTTCGAAGTATCCAGAGCTGTTCCAGTTTGCTACATAGCCATTCAGTATGACATTACGTCGTTCACTGTAGAACACAAGAAGATAAAAATTAGACAAATCTTGTTGTATGCAAAAATGTAGACATCTTAGCTGTGTTAAAAATTGCATGAAAATTAGGGAGAGTGTTAAAATGAACGTAAAAATATATGTTTTATTTTTCCCAATAAGTGCGACATGCACATTTACATGTAGACTGTGAACTGTTGCTCTGTAGTTAGTAAAGTCTGAAGGTTCCAACAATTTTAAATTACGTTTTTTCTGCTTTATTCAGAATACTTTCAGCCATTGGTGAAGCACTGGGTGCGGAGAGAGAGAGAGATGAATTTCGACTTTTATAGTGACAGTTCTTAAGCTTTTTCCTTTAAAAGTTGGAAAATGGTGAATTTAGAATTAAAAAATGAAATACTAACAATTGACGTGATGACAATGGTGGCGTTTCAGGACACAGTATGATAACACTACTGAATTATATGAGACTACTTAAACGCATTAATGTTTTATGCTATGCTTATATGAAATGTGAACACTGTTCGGGATAGTACAGTTTCAGACATATATTTATACCTATAAAGTGATATAGGCAACAGGAAGTCTTTTAGAATTTGAATTTATGCTATGAAATTGCTTTCACCTTAGACTTTCTACTTCTACTCTGTACAATTTGCCTTGAATTCCGTCTATTTTTGTACATCCTACTTTGGAATTCAAGATTTGTTTACACACTATACTCTATACATTATATACCAGAATTCTACTAGGCATGTTTTCTTCGTTTATATTTAGATTTCTGGTGGATGTCCATTTCATGGATCTCCTTATGAGTGCCATTTTTTGGCCAGCAGTTAGAGCCATCTCTAGATTGAAATATTGAGGATACTTAGGACTGGAATTTAATGGTGTATATACGTGTATGTAATCTTGTATCTTATCTTGCTAGCGATGGTGCAGTCGGTAATTTGAAAGCTGTAAAGTCTGTGACTTCTGCATATCGAGAACCTACAGGGCAAAATATATTCAGTACATTCACTCCCCATTAGGGGACGTAATTTGGGGATAATGTCTTCGAAATAAAATTTCATCTTACAAATTATCTAGATTTGACGCAACAAACTGCAGTTAAAAAGAGTTGATATTGTGAAACCACCTGTTTACATATACGTTGGTGGTAAGTGAGCTCCTGTTTCCAGTTGGACTTCCAAATATGCCGAAAGGGCAGTCAACGTCGTTCTCAAATTTATTGGATCTTTGCAACAGGACGTACCAAGGACGAGGACCTGAAAACTGTAAAAACATCAAATTTGTGACAAACTTTGGTGAGTGGAACTTCTTAAATGTAACGATTTGTAACGTTACTAAATTTTATTTTTTTTCTTTAACACATTCACCCGTTTGTACCCGGTCTCTTAGAACAAGCTGTAGTGCTGAAGAAATGGGATCGACTGATAACTGGTAATGGAGTTTTGGTTAATATTTAGATTAAGACCACAAGAAGAGAAAAATGTGTGTATAACTTGATATTGAGGTGCGATCAAATAAGAAGTGTTGTGTCGAAAAGCAATAAGTTTTAATACGAGTATCTGGAGTGTGTTTGTGGACTTTTTTTATCCATCATCCAAAGCGCATGCACCGTGTTATATTTTCATCTGCGGCTTGTCTCCATTTGTTGTATCGTTTACCTTACTTTAAATAAGCATTATTTTGGAAAAATTAAACAGATAACGTTCTTCTAGATTTTTATTATAAAGTTTGTTTGAATTATTTCTTAAGTTAATAAGAACTGAAAAAACATTATAATAAATGCAAGTATGCCTTCCATAAACCAGCTAACACGTTTCTCCGAATTCAAAGAAATTTGACTTTTCTCCACGAAGTTTTGAGAAATATTCTAATGTTAAATTTCATGAAATGTCGCCCAGTGTAATCCGAGTTGTTACAGTCAGAAAAACTGACCTGAAGGATCAAATAACTTTGCGAAATCACCTAATATTGAAATTAGTTTTCTAATGTCTTTTCATTGAACGTGCATGGAATTACGGACGATTTATTTCAATTAAAAAACGAGAGATTATTTTCAAGTAATTAGCAAATAATTGTCAATAAATTATTCAATTAATTGAACCTAAACAGTCTGATATTCTATACAGAGTTTTCGTTAATTGAAACAAAATATATTTCAACAGCAGCATCTTTCACAATTCCTGTCAATAATCTAACACCTACCTTTGTGAAATCAAAATCATCCATATTCTGAGTTCCAAATTCGCATTCACCGGAAACCAACGTTAATTTGGCGATTAAACCCAAAAAGAAAATCAGCAGCATGTTGGTTTTAATTTCTGTAATTCATGAAAACAAGTGATGTGTAAATTGTATTTGTCAGATCTTTCCCTTTGCACAGTAAACAGTGATGTACAGTAATGATAACCGGCTACCTCACTTTAACTCAGAAAACATTAGTAGATAATAGAATTCGAGTGAATTTCAAATCAGTTTTTTAAGTGTTATTTTCTAATTATTTCGACATATCTACTCGCAGTTATGTTAGTGTTTCTACACTGAAGTAGTGACATAATGCTATGTGGCTACGTGAAAACCGCTGGTTGTGTGGTTTGGGCTGTATATCTGCAGCGATTTCTTTCCTGGATACTGGTGTTTCCCTTTAAGTGAGTTTCATAAAGGCAGCGGCCTCTGCGACGTGCTGGTCACTCGTTGGGAGGAGTCCTGCCGAGCGTCTGTGTGTGGGTCTGTGTGTGATCTTGGAACCTAAACTATCAGTCGCCCTAGCCCTCTGTTTACGTGCAGCACCACAGTCAGAGAGTAACCTAAAGTTATCTTACTGACACTCGAACTGCAGACCGCGTTTTCTTCCAGCATCTCTACAATGAGGTACTTTCAGACCTGTTGGCCCTTTTATAGGGCACATTGCAGAATAAGCTGCACGTATCGAAAGCAAGCACATCTTCAGGGAAACACGTAACTTGCGCGATAGTAAATTTTAGTTACAACCGTAATCATAAGGAAGCTGTGAATTAAAATAAAAAATATTTTTTACATTCTACCCTCCTTCGGCTGTACAAGCCCTTTGTGAATATATTTTATTTAACCTAAGAAGCTGGTAGTTAACTTCGTCTTGTATCAACGAATTTCTGGCTGGATGTGTAAGTTAACATGTAGACTTGCACGACTTGACTTTCTCAAGATCACTATTTATTGATAATTTCGATCTTTAGTTTTGTCCGTAGGGGAAAAACAAGCGGCTGAATTCCGCTATTACTTTTGGTAGCCGTATCAGTCTTAAATAAATGTACATTTTAATACATGTCACCAGGACACAAGTGTGACAACAGTCTATTGTTTTGAGTGAGTTGTTTATATTCTGATAATTTGTAGGGACCGTGGTTCGTGTTTATCACGGAGTGTGAGCTTGTTATTACAGATAAGGATGTGACCCTTTCTTTTGAATATGATATGATATGATATATTTGTTAACTGCATTTTGGTAGGCACCGGCTGGCAGTAGTACAATAAACATATACACACAATCAATACACAGAACGACACAAAACAAACAATACATAGAACAACAAAAATCATAGGCATGAATTAGGCGTTCGTACACATCGATCATTGAAGTGGTGTGTAAAATATCTAAAACACAAATTCTGATTCTGTGGATCGCACAGCACTGCTGCAATTCCAGGCATTGTTTTCATTTTCCCAACCTTATTTATAAAATCGAGTCATAAGAAACCAAAAAAGAAATTACGATCAAAATATATGCTACGACTCTTACTTAATACGCAGCGTTGCTCTCAAAATTATACCATTCGTACCTCTTGTCATTCCGGTTTTAAATTTCGTCTTTCTGAATTCAATAGAAATATATATTCCTCTGCGACGTGCATATTATCCAGAAACATTTCCGAATTTTTCGAAAATTTGTCTAGAAAATACATGCTTTATTAACATCTGAAAGGAAATGCGAAAAATGTCTATAGCAGTTAATATCTGTCTGTCCATTCATCTGTATGTCCGCATAAAACAACTCATCTGCCAATGGACGTTTTTTCGTAAAATATTTTTTGTTTTGGAATCTGACAAACAAATGTAAGTGTATCTTATATGAAAACTTATGTATATTTATGATGATATCTTACTCAGTTCTTTTTATTATGAGTTCTTTTATAGACAAATTTGCAGAACAACTAAAACACATAATTTATGTACAGTAACATTATTCTGAAACTGGTATATGTAGTAAGAAAATTTATAAATTTTTGTACCGACAGACACACCAGTGACTTCAATGTAACATGTCACATCGTTATTCTTTAATGGATTATTAAGGCTAGAGACACACACTGAGAAAACATACTGTTTATTATCTTTTGTCACAAGATTAAACACTCGAAAGCACCTCAGTGTTAAGTTATGATATTATACGTCATTTTTAATATTTAGTGTTTTGTTAGTGTGTGATGTATTCTTGTGCTTAATGGTACGCCACTTAACCAGGTGATTGACGTTTGTAATTATGTGACGTGTTGAAACATACGGTGACATGCATCAGCAAATTGTTTAGTCACCCTAGCCTTCAGTTTGTCTGCAGCACCAGAGAAAAGAATAATGTAAAGTTTACTTACAGTCACTGGACTTGCAGTCGGCGTATTCTTCCAGCTCCTCAACAGATTGTTTCAATCGTGTGACCATTTTATAGGGCACATTTAAAAATAGATGCAAATATTGAAGGCAAACAAGACTTCACGGAAATACCAGATATGCGTGATAGTAATTTTTTGTTACGCCATAGGTAGTGTATTAAAATAAACAATTGCTGTTTACATCCTTTCCACCTTAGGCTGTACAGGTTCTTTGTGAATATATATAACATAAGAACCTGTTAGGTAACCTCGTCTTGTAACAACGAATTTCTGGCTGGATGTGTAAATTTCCATGTAGATTTGCACGGCCTGACGTTGTCATAATCATTATTTAGTGATAAATTTCGATTTACTTTTTTTGTCCGCGGTGTAAAGAGAAACCGCTGAATTGCGCTCTTACTCATTAATAAATCTATCAGTCTTGTATAAATGTATGTTCTAATACAAGTCACCAGGACACAAGTATGACAACAGTCTGTTGTATTGAGCGTGTTGTTTCCATTCTGGTAATTTGTTAGTACCGTTGTTTGTTTTTAGCCTGGGGTGTGAGTTAGATAATACAGATATGCAGGAAATCCCTTCTTCTAAATGGAATTATTTATCAGACTTTCGCCCACACTAATCAGTAAAATGGGGTTTAATATATCTAGAAAACCATTTCCGATTCTGTGGTTGCGCAACACTGCTGTTATTCCAGGCATTGTTTCCAGTTTCGTAGCTCTATTTAAAAAATCGAATTATAAGGAAATAAAGAGATATATTTTGAGACACCTACTTGGAATAACAAAACTAGATAAAGAAAACTACCAAAGGATTAGGGAATCAACCGAAGCAGAGAATATTAAAGGAAATAAAACAGTACCAGGAAAAGTAGCTACAACACATACAAAGGATGGACACAAAAAGGATATCTAAATAAGCACTACAATATAAACAAAAATGACGAAGACACATAGGACGACCGAGGAAGAGATGGAGTTCAATAAAAATAACTTTTTGTTGGTACAATAAAATACATTCTAACCCGTTTATAACGACATCTGTTTATGTGAAAATCCGTACAAAACGGTAGATAGTGTGTGGTACAAATTAATTCCTCACTCTTCATCATGCAATATCCTCTGCATTTGGAACAATTCTCTATTCAACGACGCAAAATATTCTGCCCTTTTCATGACTTTATAAACATAATTGGATAATCAGCATTGTGCTGTATTTAATGCAATCAAGAAGAGAATACAAGTAATATGAAAAATTGCCTTTCACTTTCTTTCCTGTAACACAGTAAACACAGTGGATATGCAGTAAACACACATCGTCTGTTCTCCCAATAGTCCTATTCGCTAAAGACAGAGAGACAGAAGTCCGATCATCTTTTTGAATTCGTTCTTCGATTTTTTCAAATGCCAAATATTCAAACACGTGCACGGATATTATTTCATATTAGGGTAAGACGAGTTCTGCTTTAATATAATTGCTTCTTTGATAATATCGTAAATTTCCTTGTCACCTGTCTTCGGTTAGTGATAGACATATTTAGCAAAATCTACGAAGAATTGTTTCGGAAGAAATGTGAGTCAGCATCAGAGAAGCTACATTCCGCTCTGTATACGTTCATTGTGGCAGGCACTTCATACATCACGTGGATATCTTGATTTATTGTATGCACACTGTTCTCATCATTGAGCGGTGCGTTCTTTAGCTTGTAATAAGTTGGAGATGTCAGGAAGGAAATAGTAGTGACGTAACCATAAAGTTTACTAGACATTGCCCGGATAAAATTGAAAATGGCTGACATTCAAAGTGAAAATTTAATTCGTGTTTAACATAAAGCAAATCACGTGTGTCTGACAATGGAATTTGTTTATGTGTTGTGACGTGACAGCAATGCTGCTTGTAAGAAAGGAATATTTTCGATCATTTCTTTAGATTTTCAAATTCTGTTAAGATGAGAGGCGAAATAAGCGACTGTTAGGTTCAACTTGATTGTCCGTATTTTGTCTGTCCGCCAGCATGCAACAATATTCCTTTTTAGTGTGTATGCATTTTCATAATCTCTCTAAAAAATTCAACTCTTATTAAAATATGACAAGAGTGACTATTATAGTAAATGAAGGCATATTCATATTTATGATTAGGTCTCGCTGAAAGTTTTATAACTTCAAAACTCCATACACAGTCTGTAGAGAAATTCTGATTCTATTTCTTTCAATATCGTATTATAATACAGTACTGAATGTAAAAATTGCGCTGTGCGTTGCAGTATAACGTAGGGTAGAACAGGGAGAAAAACTGATTTTATTTAATATTTATTGTTTCATAATTCATTCATTCCGTCTGATGTCTTAAAATGATTCACTGCAACACAGACAGAAATTGAGAAAATACGCAACAACCTTTATATATTTGGCATCTGTTTTGTCATTCTGCACTTCTAAAACGTTGAAAAGATCCTCTAAACGTTGACAAGAAAAAATGAATTTCGTGTTTCTATACCGACAATAAGAGTGTTTTTGTGAACTTCGAACAGGTGATATAGATTTATCTTTTTATCCGTGTAATGACGATGAATTTCGTCAAAAATACCGAAGGACAACGGAAACTAATTCGGCGTTTTCAAAACTTGAGGACAGACGGTCAGACAGAAAGACCGACAGATAGAAACAATGTCACGAATTGTGGGTATGTAAAGCCCCAGTTAAATGTATTTGTCAAGCACTGTAAAATTAATTTTATTAAATCATCCTTGGACTACAAAGCAATCTATCAGCAACAACAGACTGCGCATCGGGCGCAGCCAAACTACTCTACAGTTGGTATCGAATCACTTCGTGGGAAAATTGTTAAGGAAAGAGTATAGCTATACTTCTATCTTTCTAGGCAATTGTGGCCTGTTCTACGCTAAACCTTATATTTTGACAGGCAGAAAATTGAGACCCAGTTTGTTGCCAAACATTCTGTACAGGACCTCTGTGGTGTTTATTGTTGTGGTGACTGCAGATATTTCAGGCATTACGTTACCTCGTTAGTGAATGTTAGTGTTGTTTAGAGTAGTTCTTTTTATTTAGAATGCTAAGGACTCAAATATCTAATCTCATTTTCCTTTGATGATGACTGACTGTACGTTAATTTATGTGGATATTGCTTCAAGACATATATCATTCACAGTTAGTTAATAAACTGATTTCTATCTTCATTCACACTCCATCCATCTCGGATATAATATTAAACCACCAAATATTGTATTAGGAAATATATTCTCTTTGTTCTGAGAATCATGCGAAACACACAAATAGTCTGTGATGTATTTTGTATATTTTATGGGTGTATAAACTTTATGGTACATAAAGCCTCGACTGAGTTTTTAAATGGCAAATTAATGTCAGTAGCAATAGAAAATTTTCCAAAAATACAGGCTGGAATTGGTGAAGGCCACATTATCTCAGTATTACAATTAAGTAAATACAATGGTTAATTACAGTGGTGTAGAGGTAGACCTCCACGCATTCTCTGCAAGACCACTAGATATAGATCTGCCTTTAACTTCAATTCCCATCCGCTGTTAACAACTGAAAATCCCAAGGTATTTCTTTAAAATCAGGCATGGAACAAGAGCCAGACTGGGCGCTTTGTACAAGAGAAATTTTGTTAACCAAACTGGGGGGAACTGAACCAAGTGAATCATATATTTTACTATTACACAACACAACTGTTATCAAGAATTACTTTTATCTTTTTAGCTCTTTGTGTCTAAAAATTGAGTCAGAAAGATTTCTCATTCTGAAAAAAAATTCAGAAAAAAAATTATTATAATGTACATTTGTCTGTATATCTACTGCCGGCTATTCGTGACAGAGATTAGACAAATATATAATTTCTGCATATATTTTTTTAATTCTCCAATTATATATAATAATCCATCAAGAGGGAACCGTCATTTTCGCATCGAAGTTGTGGACGTACGAGCGGACAAAAAGCCAAATCCTGACGAATGCTTAGTTTTCGCAGAATTGCAAAATGTAAATATGGCCACTCCATGGATATCTATGATCATGTCGTTTTTGGTCGCTGTTAAAATAATCTGTGGAATTGAAACCTATGGAATTTTTGTTTAAGTTTAGAGGTGTGTGTGTAAATAAGGGAAGATAATGTATGTAAATTTGTATATATATTTCCCTTCTTAAAATCTTTAGCCTCTTAGTCAATCGGTGGAACATTCGGCAAATAGGTAGCTGGAGACTCCGAGGCTTTTACCTAGCAAGGGACTACGAGGCTAAACATTTTAACAGTTGAGAACTGGGAAATAATTCGAAATTAATTAATGTAAATCACCGATATAGCGACATCACATTTAGCGTCCACAGAAGACGATACCCGAAAATTCCATCTTACGCACTATCACATTTTACCGCCGCAAATCACAGTGAACTAACCGAAGGTATTTTCAACCCACCTGATATGTGGGCAGTGATTAGGGTGCAGTTTCCAACAGCTACTGCATATGTGGTCACAACACTGTCAGAATTGTTGTCAGACTCATCGGATTTGAGCAAGTGCCTGTACCGAGGTTGGTGACCTGAAAACTGCAAGAAGACGAAATTTGTGACACACTTCTGGGGAATGGAAATTCGTAAGTGCACATGGCTTTTAACTTCATTATTTGCGTCCAAATTCGTTTTCAAATTTGTACGTTTTTTATCCTCCTCTCCCATACATGCAGCTATATAGCGAGAATTGGATCAAATCTTTTGTCTAGCAACTTGAAATAGAGAATTGATTCAAGTCTCGATCATCTTCATTAACTGGTTTAAACCCTTCGGTTAAGGAATTCAGAGATATTTATCCAGTTCTCTCAAACATACAGTTGGGCGGAGAGAAATGGATCAGCTGTTAACGTGAGCAGCTCTTAATGGAGTCATGGCAAATTTGCCGAGCAAGAACGCATTCGTGATAATAACACGTATTCCTTCGGGTTGATTTGCGTTCACATAACCATTGTAGTATTTAAAAGTCAGTAAATTTTAAAAAATGTGAACCTGAGTCTCTAGCCTTGTTTACCCATTTAGCAAAACAACTGCACCATATTATATTTTCATATGTGGCCTGTCTGCCTGTAACATTTTGTTCCACATTCTTTTATATGTGGCACGAATGTCGAAAAAAAATTTAATATAAAATGATTGCTTTGATTTTGTATTCAAAAGTTGTCTGAACTATGTCTCATTTCAAGCAGATATTATCATAAACGCATAGATTTCTGCATGTAAACTAAATGTTTTTCGTGTCAAATGTTGAATAATCTTGTCAAAGTTTAGAAAAGTAATTGAATATTACATTTGATATAATCCTGCCATTGTTGGCCGAGTAATTCCATGCGAACTGAGAGGCAGACACGACGTAGCTCATACTTAAATTGCTATTGTGAACGATTCAATAACATGATCAGTTTACCTAGTGTTGTTGTCAGAAGTTGTATTAAATTTCCAATATATACATTAAGTTATATAACGTCTGTTTTCTCTCATAGTACCACCATTTAATTTTTTATAAATAACTGATATATTCCAATATGAAAGATTAGAAATATTTAGATTTTGTTAATCGAAAGACAAATGGAATATAACACCCAACATTAGTTTTAAAACTACCTGCTAGAGGAAGTATCCAAATATGTAATTCCAATCTTAGTGCAATCAAAATCTTTCCATCCATAGGAACAGACAGAAAAAGAGATATGAATAAGCTAATAGTCGCTTTTCGCAATTAAGTAAAGGCTCTATAAATGGTGTTTATATTTCACATTTTTATACAAGGCCTTCAACATTTCATATTGTAAGCCTTGTATAAAAATAGTGAAATGTTCTTTAAGTCATAAAATAATAGGTCCTTTTCACATTATCACCAATGAACTATACATAAATCGTTCAGTTGCTCGAATGTAAACACTGTGAGAAGAACTGTTGAGAGTTTTGTAGTAGAAAAAAAAACAAAAAATAAAGCACGCAGAAATTTTAAGAGCTTCTTCTAACATTAATAATTCAAATACACTAACACCAACTTTAGTCCAAACAAAATAGTTCAGTTTTAGAGTTCCAAATTCGCAGTCGCCTGAAACCAAATCTAACTTGTCGATTAGACTACAAAAAATTGATAGGATTATGAAAACCAATTAAAACCACAACTTTTACCACCCATACAAATCTGAGAAGAGAAATATGTTTTCAACATTATCTCGATATACCACATCAACCTGTAGCGAACAAACAGTGCATATTATGAGCGCACATAATAACATAGTTTACAAAATGTTTGGAGTTGTGCTAAAGCGAATGCCAATGTGGAGTTCCTGAAAAAAGTAAAAACACAGAGTTTTTGACACAGTTCTGGTGAGTAGAACTTCTTCATTTTAACGGAAACCAACTTTATTAATTGGTGTAATTTTCTCCCATAAATCCAGCCAATCATTCGAACCTGTGTTTCTTGGAGTTACGTACCCTGAATCAAGTGGATGTCGGTAACTGGTGTGGTGGGTACAAGCTATAGAGGGTTACTAAACCGCACGCTGCTTAACGGTGTTCTGGTCTACCCAAACAAGGTGAAATGTATCGTGCTGAAGACTGCATGTCACTGAGATAGTAAAAGCAGTGTCTTAAATGATCCCCTTGTGGAACCAGACCGCACTCCGTTGTATGTAGGCTTTTGGTCCACGTGGGCTTCGTGGACGGTGACCGAATATTTTCGGCTCTGTATCATGGACGAGCTCTTTAATAACTGGGAAATTTGAGAGATACCAATTAATTATACAAACTTTGCTCTAGAAACGGTGCATCTAAATCCTGTTACTTGGAACTTTGAAAGGGACTTCTTTAGCTGGGAATTTGAGAGAAGTTTTAGATATCGTGTAAAGAGTAGATCTTTTTCCGGGGCTCCAAGTTATGTGCAAAAGAAGGCTCTGAAAACTGGCACCTCTCTATAAGCAAAAGGCTGGTTGAAAGACGGGGGTTCGTTAACTTTGAATTCTGAGAGGAAAATAAAATTATTTTCTGAAAACGGAACACCTATCTCTATGGTAGCTCCGCGAGGGGAACATTGAGGGAGGGTTCCTTTTTAGGAACCCTGAAGGACTTATAAACGAATGCTCTGGAAACAGGCGTATTACACCTTGGGTTCGCAGACAGGTGAGGTTTCGGAGCCTTACAGGGACTTTGAGAGATGAGCAATTCTTTTGCCAGGAGACATTATTTGTTGGGGAATTCGGTATTATATAAAACAATCTGTTGGAAAAAGCAACTCCAGCTACAGAGGCACCCTTGTGAACCCTACAGAACGTTTCGTTAAACTGGGGTTTAAAGAGACAGTAAAAGGTGGCTCGGTAAAACGATCATCTGTATATATAGGAGATCTGTGATTGGAACTTGAAAGAACGGCCTCTCTACTGGACCTCTGATAACTAGGTGTTATCAGAACTCACGGAGAGGCTCGGAAACTAATTTCGGGCCTTATTCTGACTGTAAAGAGCAGACCAGACACGATTTGGAAAGAAATGTGAGTCAGCATCAGACAATCTTCATGTAGGTTATGAAAATGAAGAAGTTAATGCTGTTCAGGAAAATAATCGCTGTTCGATCCAAGATACACACCGCGATGCAGTGTGTATAATGTTTGTGTGTTTAAGTCTGCTACTACATAAAGTAACAGATGGAACTTTGAGTGTTAATCACTGTCGGCAAATAGCGGGCAATCTTCCAGAAATGCTGTCTGGATCTGTTGAAGGCAACATTGTCTCAGTGTTTCTCTTAAAACATATAGTGCCGAATCTTATTATGCAGTAAAGATACACTTGGACGAGATCTTTACGACGACTCTAGAGTGTGGTGTGTTGTTAACGTAAACATGTAACAGCTATTTAGCCGCAGAAAGAACCACCAATACCGACTGAAAGTGAGGCGTGGATTGAGAGAGAGAATGCACGGATGGAACGAGAGAAAGAACGTCGCTTTTCAGGGATACCGAAACACATTCGTCCAGACTGTAGGGTAGTTTCCACATACACTGAAGTAAACGGTCTTCAGTATAAATTTCGTTGAAAAATTTAGTCATCAATGTTGGGCTTTAAGTGAGGAAAATGAAACAAATATACGATATTTAACTCAAATATATACAATTTCTAGTTCTGGAACAAAGTATGGCATTCAAGGAATATATTTAGTTGACCAGGGTGTCTACAGCCGCAGAAGTTTGCGTTTCAGTTCCTGCACCATTGTCTGGATGTGTAAATTCCTTCTTCTGTTGACAGTCAAGCATGGGCAGCGAATTGTACTAAAATTCAACAACTGGCTGTCATCTATGTTGTTGTCTCGCAACTCCTTCAGCACGTCCCACACAGTCGCTAAATCAGGCCGGAAGCTTCGAAATGCCACATAAATAAACACTGCAAGCAGATAATCAGCAGTTACTTGCATTTAACTGCCTCGATAAGCAATTGACTAAATTGTGACAAATGATATTTTCTAAAAATTTTTCTTTCTCACCATCTGCTGCATGTTTTATATTCTCCGGTATAATTCCCTGTATTCCTTTCTTATGTTTTTTTATATATTCTGTGTGTCTCTTTCTAGCCTTATCAAACCAACATGCAACGAGCATGCGCCGAATTATTATGTTTTCCGTGTCTGGTTCTATTACATTTACCCACTCTATCTCATGAAGGATAGTGTTCTGAACAGATGTATTGAACATTATATAAATTTATTGGTTTAGTCTAAATAATTGTTTAGTATATTTCCTTATTATAACATGAATTAAGCGAGATATTTTGATACATCTTCAGTTCTCATTATGTGAAATACTCCCTTATGCTTGTAAGTATTTAGTAAAGATTTCTAGTGGATGTCCATTTCATGGATCTCCTTATTGGTGCCGTTTTTTGGCCAGCTGTTCGAGCCATCTCTGGATTGAAATACAGAGGATATTTAGGGTTTGAATTTAACGGTGTATATACGTATATGTAATCTTGTATCTTATCCATCTAGTGATGGTGCAGTCGGTAATTTGAAAGCTGTAAAGTCTGTGATTTCTGCATATCGAGATCCTACAGGGCAAAATATATTCAGTACATTCAATCCACATTAAGGGACGTAATTTGGGGGTAGTATTTTCGAACTAAAATTTCATCTTACATATTATCTAGATTTAAAGGAACAAACTGCAGTTAAAAACAGCTGATATTGTGAAACCACCTGTTTACATATACGTTGCTGGTAACTGAGCTCCTGTTTCCAGTTGGACTTGCAAATATGGAGAAATGGCAATCAAGGTCGTTCTCAAATTACTGGAACTGTGCAACAGGCTGTACCAAGGACGAGGACCTGAAAACTGTAAAAACATCAAATTTGTGACAAACTCTGGTGAGTGGAACTTCTTAATTGTAACGATCTGTAACGTTACTAAATTTTATTTATTATCTTTTAACTCATTCACCCGTTAGTACCCGGTCTCTTAGAACAAGCTGTAGTGCTGAGGAAATTGGATCGGCTGTTAACGGATAAAGGATTGTTGGTTAACATCTCGATTAAGTCCACAAGAAGGGAAAAATGTGTGTATAACTTGATATTTAGGTGCGATCAAATATGAAGTGTTGTGTCGAAAAGCAATAAATTTTAAATACGAGTATTTGGAGTGTGTTTGTGGACTTTTTATCCATCAACCAAAGCGCATGCACCGTGTTATATTTTCATCTGCGGCTTGTCTCCCTCTGTCGTATCGTTTACTTTACTTTAAATATTGCTTTGTTTTGGAAAAAATTAAACAGTTAATGTTCTTCTAAATTTTTATTATAAAGTTTGTTTGAAATATTTCTTACGTTAATAAGAACTGAAAAAAACATTATAATAAATGTAATTATGCCTTTCATAAAATAGCTAACACGTTTCTCCGAATTTAAAGAAACTTGATTCTTCTCCACGAAGTTTTGGGAAATATTATAATGTTAAATTTCATGAAAATTCGCCCAGTGTGTTCCACGTTTTTACAGTCAGAAAGACTGACATGAAAGATCAAATAATTTTACGAAATCACCTAATGTTGAGATTAGTTTTCTAGTGTATTTTCACTGAACGTCCATGGAATTACGGACATTTCAATTTAATTTTAAAAGAGAGATTATTTTCATATCTTTAAAAATTAATTAGCAATAAATTATTCAAAAAAATGAAAACTAATCAGTCTGATATGCTATACTGAGGTTTTGTTATTGGAAGCAAAAATTTAGTTTCAATAGCAGCATCTTTCATAATTCCTGTCAATAATCTAACACCTACCTTTGTGTAATCAAAATCGCCTATATTCTGAGTTCCAACGTCGCATTCACCGGAAACCAACGTTAACGTGGCCATTAAATCCAAAAAGACGATCAGCAGCATGATGGTTTTATTTCCTGTAATTCATGAAAACAAGTGATGTGTCAATTGTCTTTGTCAGATCTTTCCCTTTGCACAGTAAACAGTGACGCACAGTTATAATACCCGGCTGTTCTCTCACAGTTTTTATTGAATAAAATCAGAGAAATATCTGGAAGTCGTTTTCAAGTAAGTACAATTTCCTTCGCTTTTTCCAGTGCTTCAGGACAGTGGAGTAAAAAATTTCAGTGAATCTGATCGATAATGTAGCTGCCCCATTTTATCTCAGAAAACATTAGTGGCTAATATAATTCGAGTGGATTTCAAACCTGTTTTTGTTTATGTGTTATTTTCTAATAATTTCGACATATCTACTCGCAATTATGTTAGTGATTCAGCACTTATGATGTGACATAATGCTATATGGCTACGTGGAAACTGCTGGTTGTGCGGTTTGGGCTGTATATCGGCAGCGATTTCGTTCCTTGATACTGGTGTTTCCCTTTTAGTAAGTTTCGTGAAGGCAGCGGCCTTTACGACGTGCTGGTCACCCGTTGGGAGGAGCCCTGCCGAGCGTGTGTGTGTGTGTGGGTCTGTGTGTGATCTTGGAACCTAAACCATCAGTCACTCTAGCCTCAGTTTACTTGCAGCACCACATCAAGAATGTAAAATAAAGTTAACTTACTGACACTCCAAATGCAGGCAGCGTTTTCTTCCAACTTCTCTACAATGAGGTTCTTTCATTCCTGTTGGCCCTTTTATAGGGCACATAGCAGAATAAGCTGCACGTATCGAAGGCAAACATGTCTTCAGCGAAACACGTAACTTGCGCTATAGTCAATTTTGTTACGCCGTATTTATAAGTAAGTTGTGAATTAAAACAAAAGATTGCTTTTTACATCCTACCCTCCTTTGTTTGTACAAGTCCTTTGTGAATATATTATATTTTACCTAAGAAACTCTTAGTTAACTTCGTCTTGTAACAACGTATTTCTGGCTAGATGTCGAAATTAACATGTTGATTTGCATGGCTTGACTTTTTCAGGATCACTATTTATTGATAATTTCGATTTACAGTTTTGTCCGTAGGGCTGACAGAAGCGGCAGAATTCCGCGATTATTCTTTGGTAGCCGTATCAGACTTAAAATAATGTACGTTCTAATACATGTCGCCAGGATACAAGTGTGACAACAGTCTGTTGTTTTGAGTGAGTTGTTTATAGTCTGATAGTTTGTAAGGACCATGGTTCGTGTCTATCACGGAGTGTGATATTGATAACACAGATAAAGAGGC